>JACKQG010001471.1_pt1 | contig 32558 bp, 26 predicted proteins | sample 8237621 | NCBI WGS metagenome assembly JACKQG01 (sample SAMN15677084, study PRJNA649215) | marine metagenome | biome: marine; feature: Black Sea; material: saline water; isolation source: suspended particulate matter (SPM) from the Black Sea western gyre | collected 2013-06-09/2013-06-10 | depth...
TTCGGGACGCAGTTTCCACTTAAGCCTGTGGTCCTAAAATTGGGGGTAAGCACAATCCCCCCGACTGTACTGATTGTATTCTGGAACGCACGGAGCCACAATGGGTCGTGCATTCATCAAACCGAGGGTCTGCGTACGTTCGAGAGAGCCTGTTTTTTCACTTTTTATTCACAGGAAATTCACAGAAAAAACTCCCTTATTCAGCGATTTGGGTCTTATTCTGCGAAATTAGTGGAAAATCTTTAAAAAAAACCTATAAAAACGCTTGCTCCCGCCCTGAGGGGTCACTAATTTTCACCGCAAGTGCGCCCCTCTGGGCGCATGAGAGGGGAAACCGGTTAGTAGCCCCTCGTGGTATCGGCGAAAGTCGGTACTGTATGCGTATACAAACAAACTAGTTCTTAGGAGGAACTGATCATAATGAAAATGAACAAATGGACCGTGGGTCTGGCCGCCGCTGGTGTTGTCAGTCTCGCTTCGACTGCTCAGGCAGAGGAAAACAGCGTGTTGACGGCCCTGTCGTCGACCGTTATCAGTGGTTCTGTTGAGGCATCCTACATGGGAAGCCTTAGCGGGAGCAATCAGTTGTACAGCGACGACGGGTTCGTCGCAAACGGCGCCAGCTTGGCTATCGGCAGCCCGCTTGGCGAGGGTGACTACAGTGCAGGCTACAACGTGGAATTACTGTTGGGTGATCGCGCTGATGTCTTCAGTGGCAGCAGTGATGGCCTTCACATCAAGAACGCCAACATTGGCCTGAATGTGCCTTTCGGCAACGGGGTTGACCTGACGGTTGGCCTGTTCGACACGATCGTTGGTTACGAAGTCGAGGCCAGTGGCTCCAACCCGAACGTCCACCGTTCCTACGGCTACGGCTTGGAGCCGGTGACGCACACCGGTGTGTTGGCTTCCACGACGTTGTCCGACAACCTGAGTGTCTCCTTCGGCTTGGCCAGTGCGTTCAACGCTGTGGCTGATGCCAACGGCTCGATTAACGGGGAGGGCAACTTCGCCTACCTGGTGGGCGTTGACTTCACCGTTCCCGATAGCTTGGGCTTCCTGTCCGGCAGCAACCTGTACGTCGGCTACGCGAGCGGCGCTGATGCGGGTGCTGACAACGACGACGACAACAAGCTCCTCTACATCGGTGCTTCCGTGAGCAGCCCGATCGAGGGCGTTTCCCTGGGTGTTGCGTATGATGATCTCGAGTCGCCCAACGGCCCGGATCAGGATGCCGTGGCCATTTACGCGCTTTGGGATGTCAGCGACGGCGTCTCTCTGGCCACCCGATACGACACACTGGACGATGGCAGCGACACCAAGTCCATGTGGAGTGTCACTCTGGGTTACTCCATCTGGGAGAATGTTCTCACCCGCTTGGAGTACAACTATGAGATGGGCGATCGCGAAGACGGCGACAGTTCCGGTTTCGCTTTGAACCTGTTTTACCAGTTCTAATTTCCAACCACGTTGGATCACAAAGCCCCTCCGTTCTGGAGGGGCTTTTTTCATGCCCACCCATCACGCGGCAATTGGAACTTGAAACTTGGTCGAGCGGCACCAATTCTCCCGCCGTTGCTGCTGAACATCGAAAACCTGCGAAAAAGCTACGGGACACCGGACGGATCGGTGCAGCCGGTGGTCGATGTGGCCTCCTTCTCGATTGAGTCCGGGCAGCAAACGGCCCTTTGCGGTACGAGCGGCACCGGCAAAACCACCTTCCTGAACCTCATCGCCGGCATTTTGCAGCCGGATGACGGCCTCATTGAGCTGGATGGCCGCCCGATCTCCGGAATCAGCGAAGCCGGGCGGGATCGGCTGCGGGCACGGACGATCGGCTACATTTTCCAGACGTTCAACCTGTTGCAGGGCTACAGTTGTGTCGAGAACGTGCTGCTTGGGATGAGCTTCGGGCCGGGGGCGGACCGGAGCCGGGCCAGCGAGCTGCTCGAGCGGGTTGGGCTTGGCCAACGGCTGGATCATCTCCCCCGCCAGCTTTCCACCGGCCAACAGCAGCGGGTGGCTGTGGCCCGGGCCTTGGCCAACCGGCCCAAGCTGGTGCTGGCGGACGAGCCGACCGGCAACCTCGACCCCGCCGCTGCCGCCGAGTCGCTCGGCCTGATTCGCGAGACCTGTCGGGAAAACGGCGCGGCGCTGTTGCTCGTGAGCCACGACCGGGGCGTGCTTGGCCAATTCGACCCCGTCCGCGACTTGGCGGAGATCAACCGGGCGGCCGCTTGGCCAAGCGGGAAGGAGGTCCAGCCGTGAGCCTGTTGCAGATCGTCCTGCGCAGCCTGCGGCAGCACATGCTGTCCACCGTGATCACCGCGTTCTCGATCGCGCTGGCGAGCGGACTGCTGATGAGCGTGTGGGTGGTGAAGGATCAGGCGCGGGAAAACTTCACCGGCGTGGACTCCGGCTTCGACGGCGTGTTCGGCGCTCGTGGTTCCAAGCTGCAACTGGTGCTCAACTCCATTTTTCATCTCGAGGCGTCGCCGGGCAACCTGTCGTGGGAGCAATACGAACGGATCGCCGCCGACCGGCGCGTGGCCACGGCGGTGCCGATCGCGGTTGGGGACAACTACAAGGGCTACCGACTGGTCGGCGTGACGACAAACCTGTTCGGGATCGAGTATCGCGCGGGCAAAAAGTACGCCGTGCGAGACGGGTATCTGTTCAACCCGGAAAGGAAGCAGGCGGTGGTGGGCAGCTTCGCGGCGGAGCGGCTTCGGCTGAAAGTGGGCGACACGTTCCACCCGTACCACGGCCTGATTTTTGACGAGAACCAACAGCACGCGGAGACGTACGTCGTCTCCGGCATCATGGAGCCGAGCAACACGCCGAGCGACCGGGTGATCTGGATCCCGATTGCCGGGCTGCAAAACATGGCGGGGCACAACCCCGAGACGGCGACCGACGTGAGCGCGGTGCTGGTGAAGCTGCGCGGCAGCTCAAGCGGCATGATGATGAATCAGGAGTTTAATCTGCAGGGCAACGTGATGACGTTCGCATGGCCCATCGCCGACACCCTGTCGAAGCTGTTCAACAAGATTGCGCCGGTCGAGATGGTGCTGCGGGCGGTGGCATTGCTCGTTGCGCTGGTGGCGGCCGGCTCGATCCTGGCGAGCATTTACAACTCGATGAACGAGCGTCGCCGTGAGATCGCGATTTTGCGGGCGCTGGGTGCGCGGCGCTCGACGATTTTTGCCGTGGTGGTGCTGGAGGCCGGCGGCATCGCGGCGCTGGGCGCAGTGGCCGGGTTCGGGGTGTATTTTGTCATTATGAGCGTGGCGGCGTGGTTGATCCGGCAGGAAACGGGTATCGTTCTCAACCCGCTGGAACTGGAGCCGGTAATGTTCTGGGCCCCGTTGGCCATGCTCGTACTGGGTGCGCTGGCCGGGGTGGTTCCGGCGGCCAAGGCCTACCGCACCGACGTGGCCGAAAACCTGACCCCCATTTCTTGAGCGATGATGCCGTTTCACTTTTTGATTCTCGCAGTGTTGGTTGCGCTTGGCCAAGCGGGGTGCGGTGGGGGGCACGAGCACGACCCCTCACACGCCGAGCCGCATCATCACGAGCCGCATCATCATGAGCCGCCGCACGGCGGCGCGGGAGTGACGCTGGGGGACGAGGCCGCGCACATCGAGTTTTTGGCCGATGCAGATACCGGCACGATGATCGCCTGGTTTTTCACGCCGCACATGGAGCGGTATCTGCGGATCGAGGCCAAGTCGTTCGAGGTCTTGGCCAAGCTGCCGGACGGCGAGGCCAAGCTCACCTTTGCGGCGGTGGCCAACGCCGGCACCGGCGAGACGGTTGGCGACACGTCGCAGTTCGTCGCCAAGGCGGACTGGCTGGCCGGCGTGGCGGGGTTCGATGCGGTCTTGCCAGAGTTGACCATCCGGGGCACGGTCTATCGAAACGTGGCGTTCAACTATCCGAAGGGCAACTGACATGAGCACAGGGCAACAACCGAGTCTGTGGAAGTGGTACGCGCTGAAGGCCGTGATCGCGGCGTTGGTTCTTTTTGCGGGCTACAAGGTGTTCATCGACAAACCCAGCCCGAAAGCCCCCGCCCCCACGCAGGATGAACTCGATGCGTTGAGTGGCGACATCGAGCGGATCGAGGAGGAGCCACCCATCCCGGAAACCAAGCCGGAGGCCGCACCCTTGCCGCCCGCTGAAACAGATCCATCCGCCGCCGTGGAAAAGCCGGCCCCAAACTTCGTCGAGTTGGTTCAGCCGGTGGAGGAGATGCCGGAGGCGATTGACGGTTACGAGGGGGTCACCTTCGACAAGCTGGCGTCATTCGCGTACGAGGTGCCGCTGGACCCGGTCACCAACAAGGTGGAGTTGGCCAAGCTCAACGCCCAGATCCCGGAGCGCATCAAGTCGCTGGACAAAAAGCCGGTGGCCATCCGGGGCTTCATGCTGCCGCTCAAGGTGGAGAACGGGCTCGTCACCGAGCTGCTGATCATGCGGGACCAGTCGATGTGCTGCTTCGGCACCGTGCCCAAGATCAACGAATGGATCAACATCCGGATGGCTGGGGAGGGCGTCCAGCCGATCATGGACCAGGCGATCACCCTCATGGGCCAGTTGAAGGTGGGCGAAGTACTCGAAAACGACTATTTGGTGGGCATTTACGAGATGGAGGGGGATCGGATGATCGGCCCGCTGGATCTCTGATTTTTCACCCGATTCACGGTTGACAGCCGCTTGGCCAAGCGGCAGATTGCACGGCCTGCATTTAACCAACGGACGATATGAAAAAAAATCGCACTTCCTCCGGTTTCACGCTGATTGAGCTGCTGGTGGTCATCGCCATCATCGCCATACTTGCCGCGCTGTTGCTGCCGGCCCTCGCCAAGGCCAAGACCAAGGCCCACGGCCTCTATTGCATGAATAACACCAACCAGATGATCAAGGGGTTCCATCTGTACGCCACGGATGAGGAGGATTACATCCCCCCCAATCACGATGACGGTAACACTCAACCATGGAAAAACTGGTGCAGTGGGCAGGCCAAGGATCCAAACAATGCCCGTTTTTACCTAACGGGTCCCACGCCTAACGATGTCACGAAGTATAATCTGAGAGTGAAGCCGTGGTCGTTTAACCGCATCGCGCCCTATTTACCTAACGGGTCCCACGCCTAACGATGTCACGAAGTATAATCTGAGAGTGAAGCCGTGGTCGTTTAACCGCATCGCGCCCTATTTGGCCGGCAACATCACGCTGTGGCGTTGCCCGGCAGATCCCAGTACATACACCGTTCGAGAAGGAGGAGTGACCAAGAAAAACATTCCCCGTTATCGTAGCATCTCCATGAGCCAGGCGGTGGGAACCTACCCCTATCAGTCCAAGTCCAAGCAGGCTGTGCATGGCCCGTGGCTGGACGGCAATCATGGCCACACCCGAGGCAGGACCTGGTACACCTACGGCAAAATGAGCAGTTTCAACGCGCCGGGAGCGGCGAGCACATACATGCTGGTGGACGAAAATCACAATAGCATCAACGATGCCGGCTTTGCCACCATCGGCCCCGGCCCATCCAACTTCCGCATGATCGACTGGCCGGCCACCTACCACAACATGGCGGCCGGGTTCGCCTTTGCCGACGGCCACTCGGAGATTCACAAATGGGTCTGGCCCGGGACAGATTTGGAGAAGCGAGGTCCGGCGATCAAGGGCGGTGTCCGCAGCCCGGACATTGTCTGGATGCAGATGCGCACCTCGGCCCTGATTAAAAAATAGGCTGCCGCTGATTTTAAACTGCGATCCATCGATTAACCCGGTTTTCAAGGCGATCCCAAGCGGATCGCCTTTCTGTTTGGAGCCCAGCCCGTTTGTTGGTTGACGACTTCATTAATCAGGCATACTTTCGCGGCTCGGACGGCTGAAACTCCGATTATAATGAAACAAAAACAACATGGATTCACGTTGATCGAGTTGTTGGTGGTGATTGCCATCATCGCGATTTTGGCGAGTCTGTTGCTCCCGGCATTGGCCAAAGCCAAGGCTAAGGCCACAGGCACCATTTGCATGAGCAATAACAAACAGGTGGCGCTCGCATGGCTCATGTACGCTGGCGACAATGACAGCTTTCTTGCCGGAAGTCTGGGTAACGCCTCGCAAGGCAAGATTTGGGTTCCGGGCCATCTTGATTTTAGTTCACGAAAAGACAATGTTGACAAGAGCCTGCTCCTCGACCCCAAGCGCGGTGCACTACTCGGCAAGTACCTTCAGACTGCCGAAGTATTTAAATGCCCGGCTGACATGAGCACGGTGAAATATCGCAACGAAACCCTGCCCCGAATCCGCAGCATCTCCATGAGCCAGTCGTTCGGCCGCAACCCGACCCAGGGCGGTGGAGCTGGCCAGTGGTTGCCCTATAGCACCTACCTCAATTACGTCAAGGAGGGCGATATGGCCAACCCGGGACCGTCCAATTTGTTTGTCTTTTTGGACGAGCATCCCAACAGCATCAATGATGCTGCGTTTGCGGTGAAATGCGATACTCGGGGAGGCCAAGCGCGCATGATAGATTGGCCTGCAAGTTTCCACAATGGTGCCGCTGGTTTTGCATTTGGTGATGGTCATGCTGAGATCAAGAAATGGTTGGATGAACGCACTATTGTACCACACAAAAATTCTAACGGAATGCCCTACCCTCCAGGAGGGTTAAACCAAGCAGCGCCCAACAGCCCTGATGTGGCATGGATGCAGGACCGGGCCTCGGCTCGAAGGGGTATTCGTCGTTAGAGCCCTCGATTAGCCCGAGTTTCAAGGCGATCCCAAGCGGATCGCCTTTCTGTTTGGTAAACAGCCCGTTTGTTGGTTGACGACTTCAATAATCAGGCATACTTTTTCGGCTCGAACGCCTGAAATTCCGATTAAAATGAAACAGAAACAACATGGGTTCACGCTGATTGAGTTGCTGGTGGTGATCGCCATCATCGCCATCTTGGCAAGTTTACTCCTGCCAGCTCTGGCTCAAGCCAAAGAGAAGGCCAGGTTGACCAGTTGCAAGAATAATCTAAAGCAATTTGGCCTAACGATGATTTATTATACCGATGACAATGATGATCGTTTGCCTCACATGCATGAATGGCTGGTTCACCCCCGGAATAAGTCGTCGCAAACTGTTGTTAACGGCAAGAAACCCAACGGCCAGCGGTATAACCGAGGTCAGGATCTTACCACAGGCACGCTTTATCCTTACTTAAAAAATCAGGATATCTATCTTTGTCCGACAGACAAGATCATGCTAAAGAGACCAGGAGGCTGGTCCAAATGGGCGGACTTCAGTTATGCAATTAGCGGGCCCGGAATGGATGGTAGAAACCCAAGGGTTTACAACGCGAAATTCTCCAGTTGGGTCGAGCCAGATAAATCGATGACTTTTATGGAGGAGTCGTTGGACGCGCCACTGAATGATGGGCATGTTTGGCCCAACGTTAATGACTTGTTGGCAACTCGGCACAAGGGTGATGGCAATGGCTACGGTGTGACAAACACTTCATTAAGAAAAGATATGACGGGTCTTGGATGTGTTTTGATGGGTGACGCTCGAGTGGAAGTGTGGTCGAAGCAAAAATTTCATGATTATTTGAGTCCACTCAATTCAAAAATTGGAAACAGGGCAGGTCAAACCCGTTTTTGGAAGCCTTACGGTAAAGTCTCGATGCCCAGTCCATAAGAAACTGGATCGATAAAAGTGGTTTAATTTCGAGTGGCCAAAGTGAACTGCGCTTTGGCATTAAGTGCACCCTATTTTAATGAAAAAAAAATTATCGCGTCGTTCTGCTCTGAAATCAATCGCGGGTAGCACCGCAGTCGTGGGCACGGCATTGGCCACCCCGGCGCTTGGCCAAGCGGCCGAGGGCAAGGTGAAGGGCAACATCCGCCACTCGGTCTGCAAATGGTGCTACGGCAGCACCGGCCTGGAGAAGCTGGCGGCCAAGGCGGCCAGCCTCGGCATGGAGTCGGTCGAATTGCTCGACCCGCCGGATTTCCCGACCATGCGCAAGCACGGCCTTTCGTGCGCCATGGTCAGTTTCCCAACCGGCACGCTCAAGGACGGCAAAACCAAGGTGGGCGGCATCGGCCGGGCGTTCAACCGGCTGGAGCATCACGACACGCTGGTGGAGGTTTACGAGCAGCGAATCAGGGAGACCGCCAACGCCGGGCTGAAAAACCTCATCTGTTTTTCCGGCAACCGCGCCGGCATGGACGACGAGACCGGCCTGAAGAACTGCGCCGTTGGCCTCAAGCGCATCCTGCCCATCGCCGAGAAGCACAACGTGACCCTTGTGATGGAGCTGCTCAACAGCCGGGTCAACCACAAGGATTACATGTGCGACCGGACGGAGTGGGGTGTCGCACTCTGTAAAGCGATCGACTCGGAACGGTTCGGCCTGCTGTACGACATTTACCACATGCAAATCATGGAGGGGGACGTGATTCGCACCATTCGCAACAACCACAAATATCTTTTCCACTATCACACCGGCGGCAACCCCGGGCGCAACGAGATCGACGAGACGCAGGAGCTGTATTACCCGGCGATCATGCGCGCGATCCTCGCGACCGGCTACAAGGGCCACGTCGGGCAGGAGTTCATCCCCAAGCGCAAGGACAAGCTCGCCTCGCTCGAGCAGGGCGTCCGCATCTGCGATGTGTAGGCGATGAGTTCGGTCATTTCTGAAGCCAAGCGGGAGGCGATTGCCGCTGCGGTGGGGCGTTCCGTTCGGGAGACGGGCGTCTACGACATTCACACGCACCTGTACGACCCGGCGTTCGGGGAGCTGCTGCTTTGGGGGATCGACGATCAGTTGGTGTATCATTACCTCGTCGCCGAGGCGTTCCGGCATTTTGACATCGGCTATGACGATTTTTGGCGCTTGGCCAAGGAGGAACAGGCGCAGCTGATTTGGGACGCGTTGTTTGTCGAGAACTCGCCGCTGTCGGAGGCGTGCCGCGGGGTGTTGACCGTCCTCAACCGGCTTGGCCTCGACGCCAACCAGCGCGACCTGCCAAGCATCCGCAAATGGTTCGCCGAGCAGGACCCGAACGACTACATCACGCGCTGCATGGAGTTGGCCAAGGTCAAGACGATCTGCATGACCAACTCGCCGTTCGACGATTTGGAAACGCCGCAGTGGGACGCCGGCTTTGAGCGGGACGATCGCTTCACCTCGGCGCTGCGGATTGATCCGCTGCTGCTCGAGTGGGACGCCACCGCGCCGCGCTTGGCAAACGCCGGCTACGAGGTGCAGGCAGATTTCTCCGGCAAAACGATGGAGGAGGTGCAGCGGTTTTTGCGGGACTGGGCCAAGCGCATGGACGCGCTGTACGTGATGGTGTCGCTGCCGCCGGCGTTCGAGTACCCGGCGGACACGCAATGCTCGCGGCTGATCGATGGTGCGGTGCTTCCGTTCTGCAAAGAGAGCGGGCTGGCGTTCGCGCTGATGATCGGCGTGAAGCGCGGCGTGAATGCGGCGTTGCAGTTGGCCGGCGACGGCGTCGGCAAGCCGGACTTGGCCAGCCTTGAGAATCTTTGCTCGGGCCATCCCGACAACAAGTTTCTCTGCACGGTGCTGTCGCGAGAGAGCCAGCACGAGTTGTGCGTCATCGCCCGCAAGTTCCGCAACCTGCATCTGTTCGGCTGCTGGTGGTTCACCAACATTCCGAGTGTGATCGAGGAGATGACCCGGATACGCCTCGATCTCGTCGGGATGAGTTTCACCGCGCAGCATTCCGACGCCCGCGTGCTCGACCAGATTATTTACAAGTGGGATCACTCGCGGGAGATCCTCGCCAAGGTGCTGACAGAGAAATACCTGAACTTGTCCGCGACCGGATGGGAGCCAAGCGGGGCGGAAATCCAGCGCGATGTCGAGGGATTGTTCGGGGGATCGTTCCAGCGCTTTTTGGGCCGATAAATCGTACACGCTTGGCCAAGCGCAACTTGACGGATTGGTTGACGCTGAATACTTTCACCGAGCGGCCAAGTTCCGGTTCGCCTGATATTTTTTGATGAAATTAAAACAGCTATGTTGGGTTGCTGCCGGGTTGTTCGCCGGGGCGATGACGCTTTTGGCCAAGCCCGTTGTTGTGAACGACGGTAAAAAACTCACCAATCTGGCCAGTATCGAGAACACGCTCAATGAGGGCGGTGCCGAGATTGACCTGACGGTGGTGATGCGCCAGGGCCGTTGGCCGGCCGGCCATCTCGAGATGTCTCAGGCCGGCAAGTACACGAACCCGGCGTTGTGCGCTGCTTGGCACTCGGAGCGTCATCTGCCGGCATCGGGGGAGTACACGGTCAGTGCGGAGATTCAGCCGGTGGGAGCGGAGGAGGTGTACGACGGTGTCCCCGGCGTGATCGGCTGGCTCAACACCGAGACCGGCGTCGGCATTTCGTTCGCGCTGAATTACTACGACGGCTTCCAGGTGGGCACGGTCTCCTTTCAGGCCGATGACGCGGATGCCAACCGGACAGTCGATGGGCTGTTCAACTTGGACGGCACCTCGGCGCGGGCGAACGCCGGTTCCGCCTGGTCCGAATTGGGCGCATACGATGTCTCCAAGTTCGTCAGGATGCAGTTGGCGTTTTCCGAGCCGACCGAGGAGGACAAGGCGGCCCTGGAGGGTGTCACGGCGCGGGTGACCGCCAGCGTGTTTATGAGCAGCACAAAGATCGTCGAGGGAACCCGTGAGATCGTTCTGCTCACGAACCTGCCCCGCCCGGAGGGCAGTCAGCATCGGTTTGGCTACTTCGGCTATTGGGACAGCATCTGGGATGAGGGCAGCAACATTGGGTATTTTAAGAATCTCAAGATTGAGGGGGATCTGTACAACCATCCGCCGACCATCGAGCCACTCGAGAACCTGACCATCAATGAAAACGGTACTGGGGAGGTGGTCATTCATATCGATGACGTCGAGTTGGTTTCTTCCAAGCTCGAGGTGGTGGTGTTTACATCAAACTGGGGATTGACGCCCACCGAGAACTTCGTCGTCAGTCCATCTGGTTCCAAGCGAACCGTGACCATCACGCCCAACGCAAACACCTTCGGCGTGGCAGATATTCTCATCACCGTCAGCGATGGAGACGCATCGGCATTCGCCGCATTCACGTTGACCGTCAATGAGGTGAACGATCCACCGACCCTTTCTGTCGCCCGTGGAGAGGATGGGAAACTTTCCGTCGCTTGGGTCGGCGGGGGCACGCTGCACTCCAGCGACAATTTGAAAAGCTGGCAACCCGTCGAGAACGCTGCCAGCCCGTTTACGGTCGATCCCACCGAGGCCCGGAAATATTACCGGGTGATTCTGGAATAACGCCCGGCTATTCCGCCACCGCGTAGGCGTCCATTCCCTCGCAGGTGCAGACCGGGTTGCGGTCGCCGTGGACGTTGTCGATGCGGTTGACCGGCGGCCAATACTTCTGCTCGCGCAACCCCGCCACCGGGAACACCGCCTGCTCGCGGCTGTATGGCCGGTTCCATTCACCGGCCAAGTCATCGGCCGTGTGCGGCGCGTTCTTGAGCAGATTATTTTCCGCGTCCGCCTCGCCGCTCTCGATTGCCGCGATCTCGGCGTGGATGGAAATCATCGCGTCGCAGAAACGATCCAGCTCCGCCTTGGGCTCGCTCTCGGTCGGCTCGACCATCATCGTCCCGGCCACCGGCCACGAGATCGTCGGCGCGTGAAAGCCGTAATCCATCAGCCGCTTGGCCACGTCCTCGACGGTGACCTTTTCGAACTGCCGCAGATCGACGATGCACTCGTGGGCTACCAAGCCGTTCTTGCCGCGATACAAAATGGGGAACGTCCCGGCAAGCCGCTGGGCGATGTAGTTGGCGTTGAGGATCGCGACGCGCGTGGCCTCGGCCAGCCCGTCGGCACCCATCATCGCAATGTACATCCACGAGATCGGCAGGATGCCCGCGCTGCCCCAGGTTGCCGCCGCGACTGCGCCGCCGCTGTTCGCCTCCAGCGGATCGCCCGGCAGAAACGGCTCGAGATGCGCCGCCACGCCGATCGGCCCGACGCCCGGGCCGCCGCCGCCGTGTGGGATGCAAAACGTCTTGTGCAGGTTCAGGTGGCAGACGTCCGCGCCAATGTGGCCGGGGCTGGTGAGGCCGATCTGCGCGTTCAGGTTGGCGCCGTCCATGTAAACCTGCCCGCCGTGTTCGTGGACGATCGCGCAAACCTCCCGGATGCCCCGCTCGAAGATGCCGTTGGTGGAGGGGTAGGTCACCATGATCGCCGCCAGGTTTTCGCGGTGCTCCTCGGCTCGGGCGCGGAGGTCGTCGAGGTCGATGTCGCCGTTGTCGGCCGATTGGCCGCACGTCACCGGCACCACTTTCATCCCCGCCATCACGGCGCTCGCCGGGTTGGTGCCGTGCGCCGACATCGGGATCAGGCAGACGTTGCGTTGCGTGTCGCCGCGACTTTCGTGGTAGCGGCGGATCGCGAGCAACCCGGCCAATTCGCCCTGCGAACCGGCGTTGGGCTGGAGCGACACGGCGGCAAAGCCGGTGATCTCCGCCAGCCAGCTTTCGAGTTGCCCAAAAAGTTTGTGGTAACCCCGCGCTTGGCCATGCGGCGCAAACGGGTGAAGCGCGGCGAAGCCGGGCCAACTGACCGGGAACATCTCGGCGGCGGCGTTGAGCTTCATCGTGCAGGAGCCGAGCGGGATCATCGACGTCGTGAGCGACAAGTCGCGCGCCTCCAGTTTCTTGAGATAGCGCAGCATCTCCGTCTCCGAGTGGTGCCGGTTGAAAATCGGGTGTGTGAGAAAACCGGACGTGCGGCGCAGCGACTCGGGAATGGCAACGCTCTCTCCGCCGGCCAAGTCGAACTCCACCGCTTGGCCGCCGTTGAATATCGCCAGCAAGTCGGCCAAGTCGGCCGGTGTCACCGTTTCGTCGAGCGCGATGCCGACGCGCCCGCCGCCGAGCTGCCGCAGATTGATCCGCCGCTTGGCCGCCTCGGCGATCACGCCGTCCGCCGTTTGGCCAAGCGCGACGGTGATCGTGTCAAAAAAATGCTCCGACTCCACCGCTTGGCCAAGCTGCTGCAAGCCGTTGGCCAACGCCTTGGCTTGGGCGTGGACGCACCCGCCGATCTGCCGCAGCCCGTCCGGCCCGTGGTAGACGGCGTACATCGAGGCGATGTTGGCGAGCAACGCCTGTGCGGTGCAAATGTTGCTCGTCGCCTTGTCACGGCGGATGTGCTGCTCGCGCGTCTGCAATGCCAGCCGCAGGGCGGGGCGGCCGTTGGCGTCCTTGGACACGCCGACGATGCGGCCCGGCAGCCGCCGCTTATGCTTGTCCCGCGTGGCGATGAACGCCGCGTGCGGGCCGCCGTAGCCCATCGGCACGCCGAAGCGTTGTGCGCTGCCGATGGCGACGTCCGCGCCAAGCTCGCCTGGCGGCTTGATCTGCGTGAGCGCCAGCAGGTCGGTCGCCACGATGGCGAGTGCGTCGTGGTCGTGCGCTTGGCTGATGAACGCGCTCGGGTCGGTCAACGTGCCGTCGGTGGCCGGGTACTGCAGCACCACGGCGAACACCGGCATGCTGAAATCAAACTCGGCCGGATCGCCGGTGACAATCTCGATGCCGATCGCCCCGGCGCGCGTGCGGAGGACGGCGAGCGTTGACGGATGGCAGTCGTCCGAGACGAATACGGCGTTGGCCTTGTTTCGCGACTGTATGTTGCGGCACATCGTGACCGCCTCGGCGGCGGCGGTGGCCTCGTCAAGCAGCGACGCGTTGGCGATCTCCATGCCGGCGAGGTCGCAAACCATCGTCTGGAAATTGAGCAGCGCCTCGAGGCGGCCCTGCGAAATCTCGGCCTGATACGGCGTGTACTGCGTGTACCAGCCGGGATTCTCGAGCAGGTTGCGCTGGATGACCGGCGGGGTGATGCAGCCGTGGTAGCCCATGCCGATGTACGAGCGCCAAACCTGGTTTTCACTGGCCAAGCGGCGGAGCGACTGGAGTGCCCCGGTTTCGCCTTGGGCGGCGGGCAGTTCGGGCGGCTCAGCGAGGCGGATGCTGCTCGGCGTGCCGGCGTCGATCATCGCGTCGAGCGACTCGTGGCCAAGCACCGCGAGCATCGTGGCAATGTCGTCCGGCTTTGGGCCAATGTGCCGATCCACGAATCGGTCCGGATGGGGTGTCAATGCGTCGTCGGGTTTCAAAATGATTATCGGAGAGAGCGCCGCAGCCCTGCGGCCAATGTACGGGACAACGCAAACCGTCCCAAGCGAGATTCCCGAATTGTGAATAATTTGTCGCCTTACGGCTGGGCGGGAGGCTTGAGGACGACGACGCAGCGGAAGCCGTAATCCTCGGTGGCGGTCTTGGGGGTGACGAGGAGTTCGCGGGCGGGGTTGAGCAGGTCGAGGGAGTCGTCGCGCCAGCCGCCGCCGCGCAGGATGCGGCCGACGCCCTCCGCGCTTGGCCAAGCGGTGCACCACTCCCAGACGTTGCCGCGCAGATCGTGCAGTCCAAGTGCGTTGCCGGGGAACGAGCCGACCGGGCTGGTGCGGGCGAAGCTGTCGGTGCCGAACTGCGGGCCAACGTTGCCACTGTTTTTTTTGGGGCGAGGTGGAACTCGCCCCTCCCCGTTGTGGCCAAGTGCGAGCGTCCATTCGCTCGTGGTCGGCAGGCGGTAGCCTTCGTCGTTGGCGAGCAGGCCGCTCGCACGTTCGCGGCGGCTGAGCCAGGCGCAGAAGGCTTGGGCGTCGTCCCACGAGACATTGACGGCGGGATGGCGGTCGGTGTCCTGAAACCAAGCGGCCTGCCAGCCGTTGGTGGTGGCGTTGGCAAAGGCGGCGTAGTCGGCAACGCGCGTTTCCCAGACACTGACCCAGGCGTTGCCGCCGGACAATGGCACGAACTGCATGCCAAGGCTGTTGACGAAAAACCGGTGCTCATTGACTTCGTGAAAACCGGGCTTGGCCGCCGGGTCGCCGCCGCAACCGGCGAGCAGGCAAACGACCGCCAGCAGCAGCATCGCTTGGCGTGGTGTTTCGTCAGGCATGGCATTGGGCGTCGAGCAGTTTTTGGCTGCGCCGCCGCGATGGCACGGCAAGGGCGGTCTGCCGGGTCAACTGCTTGATCTCGGGTCGGCTGACCTTGATGCGGTGCTCGGCGTCGAGCACGTTTTGCACGCGCAACAACGCCAACGTCCGCTGGCCAATAAGCACCGGCAGCATGCAGGCGGCGCGCAGCCGGAACTGCCGGTACGGCAGCAGGCCGATGTACTCGACGGCGGCGTTGAGGTGCGCGGCGGCCTTGTCGAGGTAGCTGTCGTAAACGGGGCGGAAGCGGTCGATGGTCTCCGGCTTGAGCAGGTCGCGCGGCGTGAGGTCGTGTTCGGCCAGCACGGCGCTCGGCAGATAGCAACGGCCGGTGCGCAGGTCGGCCGGGAGGTCGCGCAGGATGTTGACCAGTTGCAGCCCCTTGCCAAAGCGCACGCCGGTTTCAAGCAGTCGCGCCTCGGTGGCGGCATCGGCCTCGAACAGGTGCGCCAGCGACAGGTGCGTCCAGAATTCGCCGACACAGCCGGCGACGCGGTGGGTGTAGTCGTCGAGTTCCTCCTCGCGCGCCAGCGGGATGATTGTGTCGCCGGTGGCGTAGGCGAAGCGCTGGAGGTCGAGCATTTGTCCGCCGGTGATCGTCTCGAGGACCTGCCGGATGTGCCGCCGGTCGGCGTCGGAAAACTGCTCGAGATAGCTGACCGGCGCGGCGGCGTTCTCGAGCAGCTGCGCCTCGGCCGGCTCGCGCTGGAGCCGGGCAAGGGTTGAGAGGTTGGGCAACTCGCCGGTGCGGCCCTGGATGCGGTCGTTGAACTGCCCGAGCGCGTGCAGGCGCTGGTCGGTGGGGCCGCCTTTCGAGTCGGCGACGGTGTCGGCGATGCGGGCGAGCAGATACCCAAGGCCGATCTGCGGCCGGATGCGCGGCGGCAGCGCCTTGAGGGTCAGGTAAAAGGAGCGGGAGGTTTCCTTGAGCAGCGAGTCGATCGCCTGGTGGATCAACTTGGACATGGCTCGCGCGCCGGTTCCACCGCATTAACCGGCAAGCAGCCAGTAGCCGCCGACGAGCAGCGAGGCGGTGCAGCAGGCCAAGCCGAATCCGTGGCCCAGTCGCGGGCTGGCGCTGGCCAAGCGCTTGGCCAAGCGGCCCAGCCCGGCGGAGAACAGGGTCATCGCCGCGACGGTGGCCAGCGCGTAGGCGGCGAGGTAAAGGGCCACGCCGCCGAAACTGGCGATGGCCAACGTTGGCAGCACCACCCAGAGATGGGTTCCCCCGGCCGCGCCGTGCAGCAGGCCGATGCCCAGCGCGGCATGCGAGTGGTGATGGCTGACGGATGCGTGCGCTTGGCCAAGGTGCGCGTGGATGTGCGAGTGCCGGATGCCGAAGTGATCGTGCTCGTGGGTGTGGACCCGGTGCCGCAGCAGGGATCGGATGCCCAGCGCGCCCACCGCCACCAGCGCCACGCCAACCAGCCATTCCGCGCCGCTGGAGAGCCATTCGGCGGCGGCGGTGCCCTTGAGGAGCCAGACGAGCAGCCCGATCAGCGCCACCCCCCCGGCGTGGCCCAGCCCCCAGTGCAGACCCAGCCGCCACGCGGCCGGTTGTTCGCGGCGTGCGGCGAAGGGCGCCAGCGCGGCCATGTGATCCGCCCCGCTGACCACGTGGGCGAATCCCGCCGCGAACCCGATGAATAACAGCTCCATGCCCTTGAACGGGATGACTATTTAGCAGAGACGGCCGCTGGGTGAAAGCGCAAAGGTGCGCGGAATCATTTCGCGCCGGTGCCGATGAAAACGACCGGGATGGTGCGGAAGAGAATCTTGATGTCGAGCCAGAGCGACCAGTTGTCGATGTACTCGAGGTCGAGGCGCACCCAGTCGGAGAACTCGTTCACCTCGTTGCGGCCGCTGATCTGCCAGAGGCAGGTGAGGCCCGGCTTGACGCTGAGGCGGCGGCGATGGGCGAGATCCTCGAAGCGTTTGGTTTCGTCCACCGGCAGGGGGCGCGGGCCGACGAGGCTCATGGCGCCCTTGAGGACATTGAACAACTGGGGCAGCTCGTCGAGGCTGAACCGGCGCAGGAACCGGCCGACCGGCGTGATGCGCGGGTCGTTGGCGACCTTGAACACCGGGCCGCTCATCTCGTTCATGGCCGCCAGTTCATGCTTGCGCTGTTCGGCGTTGGTGGCCATCGAGCGGAACTTGTACATGGTGAACGGGCGGCCGTTGATGCCGCTGCGCTTTTGGCGGAACAGGATCGGGCCGGGGGAGGTGATCTTCACGAGCAGCGCGCACCCCAGCAGCACCGGCGAGAGCAGCACGAGCATCGCCAGCGCCCCGGCGAAGTCGATCATCTGCTTGGCCAAGCCCTGCAGCGAGGCGGCCGGCGCGGAGTGGAACACCAGCAGCGGGACGCCGTGAAAGTCGTCCACCGCAGTGCGGGCGATCTGCGTGTTGAAAAAGTCGGCGGCGAGCCACACCTCGACCCCCTCCAGTTCGCAGGCGTTGATGACCTGCTCAATCTGGTCGAACTTGGTGTGGCCGGCGCTGATCAGGACGACGTTGGCGGAGTGCTCGTGCATCAGGCGCAGGAGCCGCTCGATCGGGTCGCGGTCGATGTTGAACTGCAGCACGACGCGGTAGCTCGTGTCGTTGCCATCATCAATGCGCCCAACCATGGTTTTTGTCTCCTCCGGTGAGCCGAGCAGGATGATGCGTTTCTGCAGGTCGGCGCGGGTCAGGCGGCGTCGCTGCCAGCGCAGGGCGGCCTCCTCCTTGGCCCAGGCCAACGCGACGCTGAGCAGGGCGAAGATCAGGATCACTGAGCGGGTGAGCTGAATCTTGAAGGCGAACATCACGGTGATGATGAGCAGCGTGATCAGCAGGGAGGCCTTGGCCAATGGCCAGACGGTCTGCGCCCGGCTTGGCCAAGCGGACCGTGCGTAAAATCCCTGGGTGTCCAGGACGAGTGGAGCGACAAACAGGAGCAGCAGGCTAATCCAGACGTACGCCCCCTCGAAGGGCGCAATCTCAGCTGTGCCCCCGAACAATTCGAAGTCCATCGCCCCGCGCAACCCGTGCGCCAGCCATAGGCTGACGGCAAAAACCAACCCGTCGAGCACCTTGTGGATGCCGGTCTGGACTCGTCGTTGATTGCGCAGCATGAGGGTCGGGCGGCCCGTTACAGCAGGGCAAGGCTTGTACGCCTTGGCAGGATGGGAATCAACCCCTAACGCGCCAAGGGCGGTGGGGTTGGACAGGGCGGAACAGGGAAAATGTTCAATGCCCTGCGCCGATAATCACCATTCCTCCTCGATTTTTTCACCAAACAGGTGGTTCAGTTCCTCCTTGAGTCGCTCGACTGGCAGGCCGACCACGTTGGATACCGAGCCGGAGACACGCTTGATGATCTTGTTCTTGTCCTGTTGGATGGCGTAGCCGCCAGCCTTGTCGAGCGGGTCGATCCCGGCCAGATATTCGTCGATCTGCCCCTTGCCAAGCGGCAGGAAGGTGACGTTGGTGATCACCGAGAACACCTTGTTGATTTCGTCGTTGTGATAGAGGAGCGAGACGCCGGTGGCCACCTGGTGCGTGCGCCCCTGCAGCCGCGCCAGCATGCGGGCCGCATCATCGACGTGGGTTGGCTTGCCGAACAACTCGTCCTCAAGATAAACCAGCGTGTCGGCGGCGATCACGAGGCACTCCGGGTGCAGCTCGGCGATCGGCTCCGCCTTGGCCCGGGCGTTGGTCTCGCAGAGATCGGGAATGAAATCGCTGCCCTCCATGGTTTCCTCCGCGTGACTGGGAACGATCTCGAACTCGATGTTCATCGAGGTGAGCAGTTCCGATCGTCTCGGGGAACTGGAGGCAAGGATGACAGGGGGCAGGTTTTCCATGGGCGGCCTGATGCAGAATCCGGATCGAAAAAAATTAGGTTACACGGTTTCTGCGTGATCGCAAGCGCGGGCCGCCTCGATAAACCCGCTGAAGAGCGGATGCGGCTTGTTGGGCTTGCTCTTGAACTCGGGGTGAAACTGGCTGGCCACGTAAAACGGGTGTCCGGGCACTTCCACGATTTCAACCAGGGTGCCGTCCGGGGAGGTGCCGCTGAACACCATGCCGGCCGCCTCGAACGGCTCGCGGTAGGCGTTGTTAAACTCGTATCGGTGCCGGTGTCGCTCGTGAATTTCCTCAGTCCCGTATAGCCTGGCCGCCAGCGAGCCGGGCTTGAGGCGGCACGGCTGCGAGCCAAGGCGCATGGTGCCGCCCTTGTCGGTGACGTTCTGCTGCTCGTCCAGCAGGGCAATGACTGGGTGGGCGGTGCCGGGGTCAAACTCGGCGGAGTGTGCGCCCTCGAGCTGGATCACGTTGCGGGCGAACTCGATGGTGGCAATCTGCATCCCGAGGCAAAGCCCGAGGTACGGGATATTGTTTGCGCGGGCGTACTGGGCCGCCTGGATTTTGCCCTCGGCGCCACGCTCGCCAAACCCGCCCGGCACCAGGATGCCACCGCAACCGTTGAGTGCGTCGGCTGCCCCATTTTCCTCGATATCCTCCGCGTCGACCCTCTCAATCTCGACGCCGCAATCGTTGGCCACGCCGCCGTGGATCACCGCCTCGTAAACCGATTTGTAGGCATCCTGCAGCTCGACGTACTTGCCTACGACACCGATGCGCACCCGGTGGCGCGGCTTGATGAGTTTTCGGACGATGTCCTGCCAGTGCGTCATGTCGGCCGGCGGGGTGTCGAGGCCAAGCTGCCGGCAGATGAGATCGTCCATCCCCTCCCGCTGCAGCATCAACGGCACCTCGTAGATCGAGTGCTCGACGTCCATCTCCTCAATCACCGCCTCGTACGGCACATTGCAGAAGAGCGAAAGTTTTTGCCGGTGCTCCTTGGTCAGCGGCTTTTCGCAGCGGCAAACCAGGACGTCCGGCGTGATGCCGATCTCGCGCAGCTTGGCCACGCCCTGCTGGGTCGGCTTGGTCTTGAGCTCGCCGGCGGCGTTGATGAACGGAACAAACGTGACATGCAGAAACAGGACATTCCCCCGTCCGGCGCCCAGGGCGAACTCCCGGATCGCCTCGACAAACGGCAGCCCCTCGATGTCGCCGATGGTGCCGCCAATCTCGGTGATCACCACGTCGGCCCCGGTCTTGGTGCCAATCTCCCGGATGCGGTTCTGGATCTCGTCGGTCACGTGCGGGATGACCTGCACGGTTTTGCCGAGGTAATCCCCGCGCCGTTCCTTGTCCAGCACACTTTGGTAAACTTGGCCGCTGGTCAGGTTGTTGAAGCGAGTCAGCTCCGTGCCGGTGAATCGCTCGTAATGGCCAAGGTCGAGGTCGGTCTCTGCACCGTCATCGAGCACGTACACCTCGCCGTGCTGGAACGGGCTCATCGTGCCGGGATCGACGTTCAGGTACGGGTCGAACTTTTGCAGCGCGACCTTGAGGCCGCGGTTTTCCAGCAGGGTGCCGATGGAGGCGGCCGTCAGGCCCTTGCCAAGGGAACTCACCACGCCGCCTGTTACAAAGATGTGCTTCACTGTTTTTTCGCCAATAACTCGTTCACCCGCTGCAGATCCTCCGGGGTGTCGATGCCCACGCTGTCGTGCTCCACCAACGCCACGGCGATCGCGATGCCGTTTTCCAGCGCCCGCAGTTGCTCGAGTTTCTCCGCCTGCTCGAGGGGGGAAACTGGCTGGGAGACCAGCCGGAGCAGGGTTTCCCGGCGATAGCCGTAAATGCCGAGGTGTTTCAAAAACGGAAACGCCGCCAACGGCTCCGGGCTGGGGGCATCGGCGGCGTCACGCAGATACGGGATCGTACGCCGGGAGAAGTATAGCGCCTGGCCGGCGGCATTGACAACGACTTTCACCGCGTTGGGGTTGTCGCGCTCGGCGGCGTCGGTGATCCGCACCGCAGCGGTGGACATTTCGTTGTCGTCGAGGAGCGCGGCCACTCGGTCGATCACGCCCGGCTCGATCATCGGCTCGTCGCCCTGCACGTTCACAACGGCGTCGTAACCGCAGCGCTTGGCCACCTCGGCCACGCGGTCGGAGCCGCTTGGGTGGTCGTCCCGGGTCATCTCGACCCGGCAGAACCGGGTCGCCACCTCGGCGATTCGCGGGTCTTCGGTCGCCACGATCACCTCGCTGAGCCGCTTGGCCAAGCGGCATTGGTTGGCGACGTGCTCGATGATCGGCTTTCCGCCCAGCAATTCCAGCGGCTTGCCGGGAAACCGGGTGGAGCCGTAACGGGCGGGTATGATGCCTGCGATGTTCATGGTCAGCCTCTCAGGCAAGGCCGCTTGGCCAAGCCGGGCATCCTTTGCGGACAGGGATGAATACCCCAAATCGTGGCCACGCGTCAAAGGGTTCCATTTTTTTGGGAAAGAACAGCCTCGTTGCGCCCGGTCCATGTGAATAACTCCTGATTGCCTCCCCGGCACTCGGATGGTTAAATGCGCCTTGACCAATTGATGAAGGCTCTGCTGGCAAACCCGCTGGAGCTTGCCTCGCTGTCCGAGAAGGACAAGGCGGCGTTGGTTCGCCTGTTGTCCGACCCGGATCCCGGGGTGTTTCATGCCATAAAGCGAACATTGGTCGACTGCGGCACCGACGCCCGGCCTTGGCTGAAGGCCGGATTGGGTAGCCGGGACCGGCTCGTCCGGAAACATTGCTGGGAAATACTCACCCAACTGGAGCGGGGCGAGGCCGACCGGGAGTTTATCGCCTTTTGCAACCGGGGTGGGGAGCAACTCAATCTCGAGAAAGGGGTCTGGCTGCTCACCCGCACGGCCTTTCCCAACCTGGACTTGGAATCGTACCAGTCGCAGCTCAACGAGTTCGCGGCGTGCGTGCGCAAGGTGTGCGACCCCGCGCAAAGCCAGCCGGCGGCGTTGATGGCGGTCAACCGCGTCCTGTACCGGAAGGAACATTTCCGGGGCGACAAGGCCAACTACTACGATCCGCAGAATAGCTACCTGAACCGGGTGATCGACCGCCGGCTGGGCAACCCGCTCAGCCTCTGCCTGGTGTATCTGTTTGTGGCCCGCCGGCTTGGCCTCCCGGTGACCGGCGTGGGAATGCCGGGCCATTTCATCCTGCGCCTCCAGTCGCCGGCGTTCACAATCTATGTGGACGCGTTCAACGGCGGCAATTTTTTAACCCACTCCGACTGCGCCACCCGGCTCAAGCGGTGTGGGTACGGCGTTGATGCCGGCTTCCTCTCCACCACGACTCCGCGCCGCACCCTGATGCGCATCTGTTCTAACCTGCATCAAATCTACCAAAAGAGCCGGCATCTCAGGGAGCGGGATCGCATCCAAAAGTACCTCATCAAGCTGGCCAGTTGATCTGCTGCCAAGCCCGGCGCTTGGCCAAGGGCAATGCGGGGAAGCTATCAGTTCGGCCTGCCAAGCGGAACTGGCTCCGGGGCGAAGGTGGACGCGAAACCGGTGGCGGTGTAATTGACGAGATTCTGGATGATCCAGTCGGCGCTGCCGCCCATGTCGCCCTCGTCATTGAACCAGTCGATCTGGTCCATCAGCGTGATGGTCATCACCACCGTCCCCCCGAGGAACGCCCATTTCCAGTTCAATTCCTCGTCAGTCTTGTCCGGGAGCGATCGCTTGAGTTCCTTCTGAAACGCCGCCAGCGAATCACCCAGGTGCTTTTTCATCAACTGGTGATAGGTGAAGTTCGGCTCCATCCGAAGCCAGGCGAAGAGCTTTAGAAAATCGGCGCCCCCCTCGTCGGTGTTGTCGCGCAGCCGAATGAACGGCTCGACGTAGGCCTGAATAATGTTTTCCATGGCGATGGGCCGGCCACCGGTCTCGAGCGCATACTTTCCGAGCAGGTTCAACCGGGCTTGGTTGATCGGCACGAGCCGGCGCTCCAAGATGGCGTCCAGCAGGCCCTCCTTGTTTTTGAAATAGTAATGCACCATGGCCATGTTGACATCCGCCACCTTCATCACCTCGCGCAACGACGTGGCTGTCACGCCGTTTCGGCCAAACAACCGTTCGGCGGTGTCCAGCAGCAAAAAGCGGGTTTTTTCTCCCTTATTTAGGCCATTACTCTTGTCAGCCATGCAAAAAACAGTCAACTGACTAACCGAAAAAGATCGATATGTCACCTTTTTTTAGAATAAAAAATCGAAAAAACCGGTTGACACAAATCAATCAGTTGATAGATTTTTGCCGTTCGCCGCTTGATACCGGCATGGACGCCGTGTTCGGGGGTGGTCTAATTGGCATCGTTCACGAGTAAACTCATGGTTTTGAGCCAAAAAAAACGAAGAGCGATTGGCGTGGCAGTCTCCCTGTTTTGCCTCTGCTCCGGCTTGGCCAAGGCCCAGTATTTCGAGGAACCGGCGGTTTGGAAAGGCACCGATTCCATCGGCAGGGAAGTCGTCCTTTACGTCTCCCCGGAGGGACGCTTCTTTTCGCCGTATCCGCTGCTGACATCCGCCGGGGGTGACGGTCACGGTGTCTGGTCGATCGATCCCGCCGACAGCACGATCCGCTTTCGTTCCCTGTCGAGCGCGGATGCGCCCATTCCGGTGGATCTCATCTCCCGCCGGTACACTTTCGCCAAGGGGCCGGAGGGGGCCGTCGTCCTGACGGCGGGGACCACCGGGCATCGATTGACCCTCAAGCCAAGCGCAGCCTCACCGGCCTTTTTGCCCGAGGAGCGGATCGACTATTCCATCCAAGTTCCGGAAACTGTTTTTTACGACCCGGCCAAGCCCGCCGCCCATGGGTTGAATCTGGAGACGTGGACGCCGCACGGCGTGGTGTTCACTGACAGCACCGGCGCGGAGATTTCGCTCGACGGCGCGGACCGGGAACGGTTTCGCGTGCAGCGCGACGAGGCGGCCGGGCATACGCTGGTGTACCTGGCCGAGCCGCTACCGGCCAAGGTGGATCGATCGGGATACGAGCTGGACATCATCCGCCGGGAAGGCTTGGCCAAGCGCCCGATCGTGGCGGCCGCGACCGAGCGTTTTTCGATACAAGTGATTCCCGGCGACTCGGTGGTCAACGGCCTCCCGCCCATCTTTGCGTTGCCGCCGATCTTCCTTGGCCCGGAGCCGGACGCGCCGCTGACCATCCAGTTTTTCGGGGCGAACCAGTACACGCTGTCGGTGCAGGAATCCACCGACTTGGCCCACTGGAAAACAGTCGAGGAAGTTGACGGCAACGGGGAAACCGTCGAATGGACGGACACCCGCAACGACCGGCCCGGCGTGCTGTTTTATCGTATTCAAATGACCCCGAAAGAGTTGGCTGCGCCGGGCGTGTTCGATTTCAGTGGTGGCAAGCCGCTCGATCCCGACGGCCAACTGGCGCAAGACCTGGCCAGGACCGTGCTGGCGCGGTTGAACATTGACGGCCGCAACGTCACGGGGGCGACCGTGGAATCAATCGTTCGGTTGTTGCCTCCGATTTTTGGCCCCCAATATCTGGTTGAGTTGCGCGGCAACAACGAACAGCAACAGCCGGTTTCGGTTTACGCCGAACTCGCCGAGGCCGGCGCCCAACCAACGCGTTTCGTGACGAAGATCAACGTGGATGACCGGTGGGAGATGATCCGGCGGGCGGAGTCGGTCGAGGTGGACGACGGCCTGTCCCTCGCGCCAAATGCGGCAAACGCGGATCGAACCGCTGCTTCCGCACAGTTTGCGTTGGCTGACTTGAACGAGCGCACCGGAAACAACTGGTCACTGGTTGAGGTGATTTCCAGCGCCGAGACTGATGGAGCGATTGACCAACTTGTGCTAAACCTCGAGACGCCGGAAGGCGAAACAGCCACGGCGTTTGTCGAAGTGGGAATCGACCTGGAGACGAACCAGAGCGAACTGCTCACGGTGTTCACGCAGTCGGAGCTCGGGGTCACCCTCGTCCCGCTCGATTTCATGAGGGCACCTGATGCCGGGGACGCGGATTTTGTTTCGCTCATTCCGGGGAGGGTTGAGTTGACCCCGGTCGGGCCCGAGTCGCCCTTGGCCAAGCGCTTGGCCAAGTTCATCCTCGGTCAGGAACCGGCTGCCAAGGACGGCTTGAAACTGGAGCGAATCGTCGCCGTCACCGAGGCCAAGGCGGCGGAATCCGTGACCCATTTTATCGAGCTGCTTGCCACGACCAACACTGGCGCGACGGCGCACGTCCAAGCCCATGTGAGCGAACAGAATGACGGGCAGCTTGGGCTGCTGAGCCTCCAAATCACGATCGGAGAATAAGGGAGGGGACAGATACCATGCGATTTAGAGTCTGGTTAACAGTTGAGGACACACCCGGGAGAAGGCCGCGCCCGTTGAATCGCGGGCGCGGCCGATCCTCACAGGGGAAAACCGTGACGACAGGTTGGCTTTTTTATTCGTAAACCATTGGAAACAAGTTAATTAACAATCATAAAAGGAACTAAAATGAAAACACATGAACTGAACAATCGAATCGAGCCGGGGTTTGTGCCGGTTCCACGCCTTGACGGCTTGGCCAAGCGGGTGTTTGTTTGCCGGAATGCACAATCCGGGAAGGGGCTTTTTTCACGGAATCGTATCATGAAACGCTTGCATCGTTTGACATCGTTGGGCCGGGGCATTCCGGCGCTGGGTTTGGTTTTGGGGATGTTGTTTGGCGTACCGGCCTTGGCGCCGGTGCCAACCGGCTGGGCCGCGCCAGAGGCCGACCGGCCGGAAATCGTCAGCATTCAACTGGAGGTCAGCGAGGTGGTGGTGACGGTGCGTGTGCCCAAAGGCATCACGAAAGTCACACTCGAGGGCCGATCCCGCTTGGGCATTGGCAACTGGGCACCGCGCGCGGTGGAGCGGGTGGACGGCACCGGCGGGTTGCTGGTGATTCGGATTGCCTACAACAAGGCCAACGAAATCCTCCGCGTCCGGGGGGATGACAAGGAGGAGTTGCCGGCGGCGTTCTACAAGGGGACGACGGAGTTTGGTGGCCAAAAGGACGAGGGGGGTGGGGTTGATGGCTTGGCTCCAACACCCGGCCGCGAGAACGAGTTTGTTTCCGTCGCCGATACGGCGGACACCGAAAAGGGCGAGGGGGGCGAGCAGCGCGACGTGGTCGAGTCGGACATCTGGAGCATCCACAACGACACGCTATATTTCTTCAACCGGCTGCGCGGCCTGCAGGTGATCGACCTCAAGGACAAGAGCAACCCGGTCATCCGCGGCGTGCTGCCGATGCCGGCCGCCGGCGAGCAGATGTACACGCTTGGCGACGACCACGTGATCCTGCTCGCCCGGGACGGCTGCAACTGGTGGGGCAACAACGCCGAGAGCCAGGCGATCATCGTCAATGTCTCCGGCGACACGCCGGTCATCGTGGCCAGCGCGCCGGTGAAGGGGTACATCCGCGAGAGCCGACTCGTCGGCACCGCGCTGTACATCGCCTCGCAGACGTACGTCACGCGGGAAGCCGTCAACCCCACGACCGGCGTCACGTACACGCGGTGGGAGCACGGCACACAGGTGTCGGCGTTCGACCTGGCAACCCCGGCCAAGCCGGTCGCACGCGAGACGCTGTTCTACAGCGGCTACAACAACGACATCTATGCCACGGACAAGTTCCTGTTTGTCTCCACCTCGGTCCCGAAGGATTACTACAAGACCGACTTGAGAAGCATCGACATCTCCGCGCCGAACGGCACGATGAAGGAGGCGGCGACCATCCGCACCGCCGGGCGCGTGGCCGACAAGTTCAAGATGCGGTTGAGCGGCGACACGCTCACGGTGATCTCGGAGGTATTACGCCGCAACAGCAGTGACAACCGGAATCGCTGGCTGACCACGCTAGAGACGTTTAGTCTGGCTAACCCGAACAGGCCAATGGCACTCGGCGAGGTGAGCTTGGCCAAGGGGGAGCGTTTGTTTGCCACGCGCTTCGACGCTGACAGGGTTTATATCGTTACTTACGAGCGGATCGATCCACTGTGGATTGTCGACCTGTCCGACCCGCGCAAGCCGGAGATCAAGGGCGAACTTGAGGTGCCGGGCTGGTCCACCTACATCCAGCCGCTGGGCGACCGGCTTGTGTCGATTGGCGTGGACGACACGAACAACGGCCGCCGTGTTGCCGTGTCGTTGTTCGACGTGAGCGACGTCACTCAACCGAAGTTGTTCGACAAGGTCACTATGGGCGATCGCTGGTCGTGGAGCGAGGCGCAGTACGACGAGAAGGCGTTCACCGTGCTGCCGCATGCCGGCTTGATTCTCGTGCCGTACCAGGGTCGCGAGGAGGGCGGCTATGTGAAGAACGTCCAGATCATCGACTTGAACGAAAAGACGCTGACCAAGCGCGGGGTCATCGCGCACGCGCTGCAGCCGCGCCGCGCCACGGAGTATCAAGATTTCATCCTGTCGATCTCCGGCAAGGAGCTGCTGACTGTGGACGCGACCGACCGCGACAACCCGGTCGTGAAGAGCGAGGTCGAGTTGGCGTGGACGGTCGACCAGGTCATCCCGACCGGCGACTATCTGCTGCAGTTGGCCAAAGGCTCGAACTGGTATTTCGGCGAGCAGGGTGGGCCGTCCATACGCGTGGCCGCGCAGAGGGATCCCGACACCGCGCTGGGCCGAGTGGTGTTGCCGGAAACCGCCTACCTCTCCGGCGCCTCGGTGAACGGCGACAAATTGTATCTGTTGCAGACGCAGGCATTTCAGTCCGCGAATCCGAAGCCGATCCCGGAGAAACCTGAGGAGGGTGATGACGATGGCGGTGACAATGAGGAAACGCCGGAGCCGGAGGAACTCAAGCCCAACGTATTCCTGACGGTGATCGACTTGGCCAAGCTGCCGGAACTGACGGTGATCGGCGAGGTGGCCTTGGTGGACAAAAACATGGGCTGGAGCAACCAATTCAAGCCCAATTGGCCAAGCGCCGGCAAGCTGCTGTGGTCCAACGCCGGCGGCTACCGCTACTGGGGTTGGGGCGGGCCGTGGTTTGATGACGTTGACATCGTCGGCGATTCCCTTTGGCCCGGTTATTACGGCGGGAGCGCCGGGCAGCTGATGTGCTTCAACGTCAGCGACGCCGCCAAGCCCAGCTTGGCTTCCTCCGTCAACCTGTCGGTCGACGCAAACGAGGACGGCAAGCAGCGATACGCCAACCGCTGGAACTTCAGCGAGGCAATCCTCAACGACAACGGCCTGGTGTACCTCAGCAGCCAGCACTCGGCGTATGTCAAGCCGGAGGAGGAACAGGGCGGGGACGACCCGGATCCTGACGAGCCGAAGCCCAGGCCGCGCGGTTACTGGATCACCAGCTACGAGCTGCATGTGGTCGACTACACCGACATGTTCCACCCGGTCGTGCGCGACGCGACGCCGATCCCCGGCACGCTGATCGGCACGTCGCACGGCGGCGCGCTGCTCTACACGCAGGGCTCGCACTGGACGGACGAGCACAAGTGGGACGGCAGCTGGATCGACGCCAGCTCGTACGACGGGCTTGAGGCGTACCTCGTCGATTCCATCGAGCGACCCCAGCGCTGGCCGCAGTCGCACAAGGTCACCGGCGACGGCACGCTGTACATGGCGTATACCGAGAGGGAGGAAGTGGAGCCGGACGAGGAGGGCGGCTCGCGCCACGTCACGACCTACTACTTGCAGTCGCTCGCGCTGGACGAGACCGCGAAGTTCGCGTTGCTGGACGAGATCGAGCTGGAAACCGGCATCCAGCAACTCGCCGACATCGGTGGCCGCCTCGTGGGTCAGGACGGCGAGCGCACGCTCCACCTGTTCGACACCGCGAACCCGGCGACCCTCTCCGTCGCGGGGAAGGGCGGGCTGGACGGCTGCCTGTGGCTCAACTTGGGCGGGGCGGCCGGCAGCGTCGAGTCCGGCCTGTGGCTGCCGCTGGGCCATTACGGCGCGGTGAAGATCGACTGGGAGGAGTAGGCCAAGCGCTTGGCCTACTCGGGATTTTTCAGCTGTTCGTTGATGTACGGCAGGTACGATTCCCGGATGTGCCGGGCCAACGCTTGGGCGATCGGCTCGGAGCGGTTGGCGATGAGCCCCTTGGTGGGATCATCCAGCGGAGACACCCGCTCGAAATAGCGCTTGGCCTCCGCGTATTCCCCGATGTGCATCTTGTGCCAGCCGACGTTGGCCACCGTCAGGTAGCCGTTGGGATCGAGTTTTTCGGCCTCGGCAAAATAGTCCCCGGCCTTGTCCGCTTGGCCAAGCTGGGCCAGCGCCATCCCCAGCCGCGCGTGCGAATAGGCGTCGAAGGCGTTAAGCGTGATCGCCTTTTTCAGCCAAGCGGCCGCCTTTTTCAGCTCAACCCGCCTTGCGGCTCGGCCGGAATCGGCGGCGCGACGCCGATGGATTTCACCCAGCAGCCCGGCAGTTTCGTGGTTGTTCGGCTCGATCGCGAACGCCTGCTCGAGGTGCTCCACCTGGTCCGGAAAGGACTCCGCCGCCTGTGATGCCTCAAGCTGCACATATTCCCGCGCTTGGCCAAGCGCCTGGCTCATCAGCAGGATCGACACGCCGCCCACCGCGCCTGTCAGCATCAGTCGCACCGGCAGCCGCATGGCCACCCAGTGCCGCTCCGTGGCGAACCGGATGTACGCCGCCAACAGCCCCGCCAACGTCGCGGCCAGCATGGCGTTGGACGGGATGTGCAGGTTGAAATCGACAAACGAATGCAGCGCGATCGAGCCGAGCCCCGCCGTGCTGCCCAGCACAAAGGCCGTGCGGTTGCTGGTCTTGGCCGAGAGATCGCTCGAGGTGCGCTGCGCATATTTCCAGCTCTTGATGATCCCGGACACCATCGTTCCCAGCATCAGCCCGGCCAGCAGCACGCCGGCCAGCCCCCAGTCCACCAGCGTGTTGAGGTAGTCGTTGTGCACCCGCACCGGGCGCGACTGCAGCCGCTCCGGCCGGTGCGCCGGGAAGCGGTGGTCGAAATGCCCCGGCCCGACGCCGAGCAGCTTCTTCTCCTGCCACACCTTGGCCGCCGCGCCCCACAGCGCGATGCGCGGGCCGACATGCGCCATCGTGCCCTGCTTGGCTGCGCCGCTTGCGCGCGTCTGGGCAACCTTCGAGGTCACGAAAAACAGGCACGCCACGCCGGCCACCACGCCGGCCGCGACGAGGCCGCGGCGCCGGAACTGACTCCGCCATCCCAGCACGCCGATCACCCCCACCACCATCAGCGCGCTGGCGATCCAGCCGCCGCGCGACATGCTTACCGCCACGCCGACCAGCAGCACCAGGGCCGAATAGCCCAGCAGGATGCGCATCGGCTGGCTGATGCGGCCGGTCAAGACCGATGCCAGGCCGAGCGGCAGCAACATCCCGAGGAACCCGGCAAAATGGTTCGGGTTGATGAATGTCCCGGAGCCGCGCCCCTCGTATTGGGCCGGCCGGGTGAAATGCCAGACCTTCTCCGAGCCCGTGAGCCCCTGCACAATGCCGTAAATGGCGACCGCCGCGCCGGTGAACACCAGCACGTACAGCGTCAACTGCGTCCATTCCGACTTGTGCAGATTGTTCAGCACCACGAAAAACAGCAGCGCGTAGACCAGCAGGCGCAGCACCTCGCGGCGGGCCGTGTACTCGACATCCGCCTGCACGTAGTGAAACAGGGCGTACCCGAGGAAAAGCAGCAGCCCCCAGCCGACCGGTGGGAACAACAGGCGGTTGCGCCGGGGCTCCAGCCACGTGCGGGCCACCCACAGCAGTGCCGCGGCTGCCACGAGCCATTCAACCACCGCGAACTCCAGCGTCCGGACCGCCCCGGTGGCCAACGCCGAAAAGACGAGCGCCGCGAGCACCAGCCCGACGATCCCCCTCTCGCAAAAACTGTCCAGCGTTTTCCGATTCACGTGGCCATTGGCTTAACGGATCGACGCCGGTTTGTAAACGCCGGGGATCAATCTTTCTTCCGCGGCAGCGGGAGGTGCGTCGCAAAAAACCGGTCCATCATCGCCTGGCAGTAGTCGTTAACCGGCTTGGCGAGATCCATCGTGTGCGGCCAGCCGTCAAGCCGCCCGTAGGCGTGCGGGATCTCCAGCTGCTTGAGGTGTGCGGCCAGCCGGTCGGACTGCGCCACCGGCACGGTCTCGTCGATGGTCCCGTGCAGAATGAGCGTCGGCGGGTCGGTTTTGTCCAGGTGAACCCTCGGCGACGACTGCCGGTACAACTCCGGGGCCGCCTCGTACGATTTGCCCTGCAGGAACTGTTTCACTGCGTCGCTTTCCTTGGCGATCCGGGTGGTCATGTCGTACACGCCGTAAATGTTGACCACCGCGCTCACCCGGCTGCTGACGCCCCCGTGGCCGCTGTCGCCCTCGAGCGCGGGGTCGTCCGAGTAACCCAGCATCATCGAGAGGTGCCCGCCCGCCGAGCCGCCGACGGCGGCGATTTTGTCCGGGTCGATGTTGTATTTTTTGGCATTGGCACGGAGCCAGCGGACGGCGCATTTGCAGTCCTGCACCGCCGCCGGGTACGGCGCCTGGCCGCTCAGCCGGTAGGAGGCCGTTGCGACCACATACCCCTTCTTGGCGTAGGCCGCCGTGTAGAAATGGTAATCCTGCCGCTTGCCACTTTTCCATGCGCCACCGTGGATGAACAGCAGCGCCGGCACCGGGCGGGTGAGGTGTGCCGGCCGGTACAGGTCGAGCTGCAGCGGGTGCCCGCCGGCGTTGCCGTACTCGATGTCCTTTTCCAGCACGACACCGTCCGGCAGCGGGACGTCCCGGTCGATGATCTCCAGCGTGCCGTTGCCAAACGCTGCGAGGATTTCCAGCTTCGACTTGTAGCCCGGCGGCGGCTCGGGGGCAGCCTCCGGGTTCGTTTCTGCAGCGACAAAACCCGGCCCCACAGCTAGGGCACAAACCAAACTGAACCGGTGCATTCGAGTACTCATCACGCCGAGAGTACGTCTCGTCATCCGGAAAAGTCACGCTTTCGCGCCATCGTCCCGCGTTCCATTGACGAATGAATGGCCCGGGGCCAAGTTTGGCCAAGCGCGGTGTGAAGCGGTGGATGTCCAAACTGTGTCTCGTTGTTGTGCCGATCGCTTGGCCAAGCGCCCGGGCGCAGGAGATCGAGTGGCCAGCCGCGCCGGAACGGACGGTCTGGCTGGCGGCGGCGCATGAGTCGTTCGGGGATGGCCAAGCCGCGTCCGCCCCGGTCGATGCCTCGACAGCGGCAAAGCTTGGCCAAGCGCTTGAGCGCCTGGCCGGGAAGCGGGGCCATTACGGCGACGGGCTGGTGCTGCGATTCCTGCCGGGCGACTATGAGACGCACGGCATCCGGGTGCGCCCCCGCTGGCACATCGTCGGGGCCGGCATCGGCAGGACCACCTTCAAGCTCATGCCGGGGGTGGAGCACCGAAAAATCAAGTCCGCCTATCACAGCGTGATCGGTGGCGGGTGGGGGCCGCAGCGGCTGGCCAAGCGGGCGTTTGACAACATCCGCATTGCGGATGTGTCGCTCGACTGCAATTGGGACGGCATGA
>JACKQG010001472.1_pt1 | contig 32545 bp, 48 predicted proteins | sample 8237621 | NCBI WGS metagenome assembly JACKQG01 (sample SAMN15677084, study PRJNA649215) | marine metagenome | biome: marine; feature: Black Sea; material: saline water; isolation source: suspended particulate matter (SPM) from the Black Sea western gyre | collected 2013-06-09/2013-06-10 | depth...
TATTATCACCAATCGCTATGGAAGATGGTTTAAGATTCGCAATTAGAGAAGGTGGTCGTACAGTAGGTGCGGGCGTTGTTGCTAAAGTTACGGATTAATTAGTTAAATAAAGGCCGAAGATTTATTGTATAATCTTCGGTTTTTCGTTTGTAAAGAAAGACAGTACAAATAGATAGGACAAAACACATGAGCAATCAAAATATTAGAATTAAATTAAAAGCATTTGATCATCGTTTAATCGACAAATCAGCGCTTGAGATTGTAGAAACAGCTAAGCGTACTGGTGCTAGTGTAAGAGGTCCAATTCCTCTTCCTACGAAGAGTGAGCGCTTTACAGTATTGACTTCTCCGCACGTTAATAAAAAGGCAAGAGATCAATACGAATTAAAAACTTACATTAGATTAATGGATGTTATTAGCCCTACTGATAAAACAGTAGATGCTTTAATGAAGTTAGATTTAGCAGCTGGTGTTGACGTAGCAATTAAGCTTAATTAAGCATAAATAAATAATTAAATTTACCCATAAATTAGGAATAAGATCATGGCAATTGGTTTAGTAGGACAAAAATTAGGTATGACACGCTTAATAAACGACGATGGCACTGCCACGCCGGTTAGCGTTATTAAAATTGAGCCTAATCGTGTTGTTCAAACAAGAACACTTGAAGTAGACGGCTATAGCGCTGTACAAGTAACAACAGGCGCAAAAGTGAACAAAAAAGGTGAAGCTAAAGTGCGTCGTGTACCTGCTGCCACTAAAGGACATTATGCTAAGGCGTCACAAGAAATTGGCCTTGGTCTTTGGGAATTTAGAGCTGATGCTGATGAGATTGGTGATAACACTAGTTTTGATTTGTCTTTATTTGGTGCGGGACACTACGTTGATGTTACTGGCCAATCTAAGGGTAAAGGTTTTCAGGGTGGTGTAAAGCGTCATAACTTCTCGATGCAAGATGCAACACACGGTAACTCAATCTCTCATAGAGCGATTGGTTCAACAGGTCAGTGTCAAGAGCCTGGTCGAGTTTTTAAAGGTAAAAAGATGGCTGGTCACATGGGTGATGAGCAAGTTACTCAAGAATGTCTAGAAGTCGTTAGAGTTGATAGTGATAAGAGTGTTATTTTAGTTAAAGGCTCTATCCCAGGCGCTACTTCAGGCTTTGTTAAAGTTTCTTTATCACCTAAAAAAGATAAAATTAACGTTGAAGTAACAAAAAACATTCAAGAAAGTGCAGCTGCTGAGTCTGCTGATTCTGAAGAAGCATAAGGTTTTAAGATGAAATTAAATGTATTAAATATAAGCACAAACAAGTCAACTACGACAGAAGTAGCTGATACTATTTTTGCAAGAGACTACAACCAGTCATTGGTTCACCAGGTTACTACCGCTTACATGGCTGGTGGTCGTCAAGGCTCAAAGGCTCAAAAAAACCGCGCTGCAGTTAGTGGTGGTGGTAAGAAGCCTTGGAATCAAAAAGGTACTGGCCGAGCTCGTGCAGGTACATCACGTGGTCCAATTTGGCGCTCAGGTGGTGTTACATTTGCTGCACAGCCTCGTAGCTATGCACAAAAAGTAAACAAGAAAATGTATAAAGGCGCAATCTCAGTTATTTTTTCTGAGTTGGCGCGTACGGACCGCTTGAAAGTAGTTAATGAATTTGACGTGAAAGAAGCTAAGACTAAAAGCATTACTGCAATTCTTAAGTCATTGAATGTTGAAGATGCGTTATTAATGACAGATGAGTTAGATGAGAACTTGTACTTATCTTCTAGAAACTTATACCATGTGGGTGTATGTGACACACAAAGCATTGATCCGGTTAGCTTAATTGGCTACCAGAATGTTGTTGTTACTGAAGCTGCATTGAAGAGAATTGAGGCAATGTTATGAATCAAGAGAAAGTATTAAAAACTTTATTGGCGCCAATGGTATCTGAAAAAACAGCGATGTTATCAGCGCACAATCAGTATGCATTTAAAGTGCGTGTTGATAGCAATAAGAAAGAAATTAAAGCTGCTGTAGAATTATTATTTGGCGTTAACGTTGAAAATGTTACAACTTCAATTGTTAAAGGTAAAAAGAAAGTATTTAAAGGCAAATTGGGTCGTCGAATTAATTGGAAGAAGGCAATGGTAAAAGTGTCTGAAGGCCAAATGATTGACGTTAGCGCATCTTAAAGAGATTTTATTATGGCACAAATAATTAAAAGAAAACCAACCTCACCAGGTAGAAGATTTGTAGTTAGCATTGTAGATAAAGATCTACATAAAGGCGCACCTTATGCACCACTAACTGAAAGTAAGAGTAAAACTGCTGGTAGAAATAATCATGGTCGCATTACCACTCGTCATATGGGCGGTGGTCATAAGCAGCGTTACCGCATAATTGATTTTAAACGCAATAAAGATGATATCACTGCACGTGTAGAACGTATTGAATACGATCCAAATCGTAGTGCAAATATTGCGTTAGTTTTATATGCAGATGGCGAGCGTCGTTATATTATTGCTCCTAAAGGCTTATCAGCTGGCGATTCAATCGTATCAGGTGCAACCGTTGCCATTCAAACAGGTAACGTTATGCCGTTAGCTAATATTCCATTAGGTAGTGTGGTTCATTGTATTGAATTGCAGCCAAAGAAAGGTGCTCAAATTGCACGTAGTGCCGGTACTTCAGCGCAATTAATTGCAAAAAAAGGTAACTACGTAACATTAAGATTACGTTCTGGTGAAGTTCGTAAGGTTTTAGCTGAATGTCGTGCAACGATTGGCGAGGTTTCTAAGTCTGAGCATAGTTTAAGAAAATTAGGTAAAGCGGGTGCAACTCGCTGGAGAGGTGTTAGACCAACCGTTCGTGGTGTGGTAATGAACCCGGTAGATCACCCACATGGTGGTGGTGAAGGTAAAACAAGTGGTGGTCGTCATCCAGTTTCACCTTGGGGTACGCCGACTAAAGGTTATAAAACACGTAGCAACAAACGTACTGATAAGCTTATCGTACGTCGTAGAAATAAGGGTTAATCATGGCTAGATCATTAAGAAAAGGACCATTTGTTGACGAGCACTTAATCAAGAAAGTATTAACGGCTCAAGATAACAACGACAGAAAACCAATTAAAACTTGGTCACGTCGCTCAGTAATCGTACCTGAGATGATTGGTTTAACAATTGCAGTTCATAACGGCAGAGCGCATGTTCCAGTTTCTATTACAGAAGAAATGATTGGACACAAGTTGGGCGAATTTGCTTTAACTAGAACGTTTAATGGCCACTCAGGCGATCGTAATTAATAGGTGAATGACATGAAAGAAGTTAAAGCAGTACACAAGTATGCAAAAGGATCATCTTTTAAGGTGAGATTGGTTGCAGACCAGATTCGTCAAAAATCAGTAGAAGAAGCATTAAATATTCTGTCGTTTAGCAATAAGGGAGCGGCAAAATTAGTTAAGAAGGTTCTTAATTCAGCCATTTCAAATGCTGAACACAATAACGGTCTTGATATTGATGAGTTAAAAGTAAGCAGTGTTTATGTTGACGAAGGTTCAACGATGAAGAGAATTCGTCCAAGAGCCAAAGGCCGTGCAAACAGAATTTTAAAAAGAACTAGCCACATCACTGTTGGCGTAAGCAAGTAGGTTTAATATGGGTCAAAAAGTAAATCCAAAAGGTATTAGATTAGGTATCGTTAAAGATTGGGATTCAAAATGGTATGCCAATTCTCAAGATTACTCTAAATTTTTATTATCTGATATCGAAGTTAGAGATTTCTTATTCGAGAAATTAGCTGCTGCTTCAGTTAGTCGTGTTCAGATTGAGCGTTTAGCAAGTAATGCTAAAGTGACAATTCACACTGCTCGTCCTGGCATCGTTATTGGTAAGAAAGGTGCTGATATTGAGCAGTTAAAATCAACAGTGTCTAAGATGATGGGTATTCCTGTTCATATCAACATTGAAGAAATTAAGAAGCCTGAACTAGATGCACGTTTAGTTGCCGAGAATATTGCTCAGCAATTAGAAAAGCGTGTTATGTATCGTCGTGCAGTTAAGCGTGTATTGGGTAATGCAACACGTCTAGGTGCTCAAGGTATTAAGGTTATGGTTGGTGGTCGTTTGAATGGTGCTGAAATCGCCCGTTCAGAATGGTACCGTGAAGGTCGTGTGCCATTACACACTTTTAGAGCTGATGTTGATTACGCTAGCTATGGCGCAAACACACAGTACGGTGTAATCGGTATTAAAGTTTGGATCTTTAAAGGTGAAATTCTTGACCATAAGAAAGGCACATTAGATGAGGTTGCTCGTCGTGGTGCTACAAATCAAATCGGTAAGAAGTAATAAGGATTGAGAAATGTTACAACCTAAGCGTACAAAATTTAGAAAAATGATGAAAGGCCGTAATCGCGGTCTAGCAACTGGCCATAAGGTTAGTTTTGGTGAAATTGGCCTTCAGGCTAATGGCAGATGTCGTATGACTGCAAGACAGATTGAATCTGCACGTCGTGCAATGACTCGTCATGTTAAGCGTCAAGGTAAGATTTGGATTCGTGTATTCCCAGATAAGCCTATTACTAAAAAACCTCTTGAAGTTCGAATGGGTAAAGGTAAAGGTAGTGTTGAATACTGGATCGCGCAAATCAAGCCAGGTCAAATGTTATTTGAAATGCAAGGTGTTGACGAAACAGTTGCCCGTGAAGCTTTTGCATTAGCCGCTGCTAAGTTACCAGTAAGCACAAAAGTTATTAAAAGGACGGTAATGTAATGGATATTAAAGCATTAAGAGATCAAGATATCTCTACACTAAACGAGACATTAATGTCTTTATTAAAAGAGCATTTTGAACTGCGTATGCAACATCGTAGCGCTCAGTTGGATGATTCATCTAAACTAGGCAAAACGAAGAGATCTATTGCACAAGTAAAAACGATTATTAAAGAGAAACAAGCATGAGTGATAATAAAGTAGAACGCGTACTAATGGGTACAGTTGTAAGCGCTGGTCGTGATAAGACGATTGCTGTTGAAATTGAACGTAAAGTTAGACATCCGATATATAAGAAATACATCAAGCGTAGCACGAAAGTTCATGCTCATGATGAAAAGAATGAATGTTCAATGGGTGATACAGTAAGAGTGGTAGAGTCAAAGCCATTCTCAAAGACTAAACATTGGGCATTGATTGAAGTGGTTGAGAAATCAGTTTCAGTTGATTAATATCTAAATTTAAAGAGAGTAAGACATGATTCAAATGCAAACAAAACTTAGTGTTGCCGATAATAGCGGCGGTGTTAAGGCAATGTGTATTAAAGTTTTAGGTGGTTCAAAGCGTCGTTATGCTAATATCGGTGATGTGATCAAAGTAAGTATTAAAGAGGCTTCTCCGCGCGGTAAAGTTAAAAAAGGTGACGTGTATGACGCTGTTGTAGTACGTACCGCACAAGGCGTTCGTCGTGCTGATGGCTCACGTATCCGTTTTGATAACAATGCTGTTGTGCTTTTGAACACAAAGCTTGAGCCAGTTGGTACCCGTATCTTCGGCCCTGTTACTCGTGAATTACGTAACAAGCAATTTATGAAGATTGTGTCGTTAGCTCCAGAGGTTCTATAATGCAAAAAATTAAATTAAATGACGAAGTAATTATTATTGCTGGTAAGGACAAAGGTTCTACAGGCACAATTACAAAAGTATTAGATAACAAGGTTATCGTTGAAGGTAAGAATATTGCAAAGAAGCACGTTAAAGCCAATCCAAATGCGGGTGTTACTGGCGGCATCGTGGATACTGAAATGCCATTAGCTATTTCAAATGTTGCTATTCTAAACCCTAAAACAAATAAAGCTGACAAAGTAGGTATTCGTACAGACAAAGAAGGCAATAAGGAAAGATTTTTTAAATCAAACGGCGATTCAATCGTTTGAGCAAGTTAAGGAAATAAACCGTGTCTAGATTACAAGAAGAATATACAAATGTTATTAAGCCCGCTCTACAAAAAGAGCTAGGTCTTAGCAACCCAATGGCTGTGCCTAAAATTGAAAAGATTACCATTAACATGGGTCTTGGTAGTGCACTAGGTGATAAAAAAGTATTGCAAAATGCATTAGAGGAAATGGGCCTTATTTCTGGTCAAAAGCCTTTAACGTGTAATGCGCGTAAATCTGTGGCAAGTTTTAAAATTAGAGAAGGTAATGCAATTGGTTGTAAAGTTACTTTACGTAAAGAAAAGATGTATGAATTTCTTGATCGTTTGGTTAATGTTGCCATTCCTCGTATTCGTGATTTCCGTGGTTTAAAGCCTACCTCTTTTGACGGTCGTGGTAACTACAACATGGGTATTACTGAGCAGATTACGTTTGCTGAAATTGATTTTGAGAAAGTAGATAGAACACGTGGTATGGATATTGCTATCACAACGTCTGCTGCTTCTGATGATGACGCTAAGAAACTATTAGCAATGTTTAAATTCCCATTTAAAGGATAAGGAAAATGGCTAAAAAGTCTATGATAAATAGAGATCTTAAACGCACCAAGCTGGCTGAAAAGTTTAAAGCTAAGCGTTTAGAATTAAAGAAAATTATTAAAAGTGTACATTCTTCTGATGAAGAGCGTTTCCAGGCAACTATTAAGTTGCAAGCACTGCCACGTGATGCATCGCCAACTCGTCAACGTTCTCGTTGTGGTTTGACAGGTCGTCCACATGGTTTTTACCGTAAGTTTGGTTTGGCTAGAACGAAACTTAGAGAGCGCACTATGAATGGTGAAGTTCCAGGTTTATCTAAAGCAAGCTGGTAAGGAGAAATAATATGAGTATGTCTGATCCTATTGCTGATATGTTAACGCGCATTCGTAACGCTCAAATGGTTGCGAAGAAAGAGGTTAATATTCCAGCGTCAAATTTAAAATCTGCTATTGCTAGTGTTATGCAGCAAGAGGGCTTTATTGAGTCTTTTTCTGTTGACGGTGAAAAAGCCGCTAAAACATTAACAATTAAACTTAAGTACTTTGAGAATAAGCCGGTAATTGAAACATTAGAGCGTATTTCTAAGCCAAGTCTTAGAGTTTATGCACCTAGTACTGAAATGCCAAGTGTTATGAATGGTCTTGGTATTGTTATCGTTTCTACCCCTAAGGGTGTAATGACTGGACAAGCTGCATCATCCCAAAATGTGGGTGGTGAAGTTCTGTGTAGCGTCTACTAAGTTGGAGAGATAATATGTCTAGAGTAGCAAAATCACCAATTACAATCGAAAGTGGCACAGAAGTTTCAATGTCTGGTGCAACAATGACAGTTAAAGGTAAGCTAGGTCAAATGGCCATGGATGTTCACCCATCGGTTAACGTTAGCATTAAGGATAGTGAAATTACCTTTACTATTACCAACGTTGAAAAGAAAGCAGAAAAGTCTGCTTGGGCTCAAGCAGGTACTGCTAGAGCAAATACAGCAAACCTTATTCAAGGTGTTACTGCAGGTTGGGAAAAGAAATTATCACTAATCGGTGTTGGTTACCGTGCGAAAGCAATGGGTAAAACACTTGATCTTACTTTGGGTTTTTCACATCCGGTTGCTTACGCACTGCCTGAAGGTATTACGGTTGAAACACCTTCTCAAACTGAGATTGTTGTTAAAGGTATGGATAAGCAAAAAGTTGGCCAAGTAGCCGCTGAAATTAGAGCTTACCGTCCACCTGAGCCTTACAAAGGTAAGGGTGTGCGTTATACGGACGAGTACGTTGTTCGTAAAGAAGCTAAGAAGAAATAATTGATAAGGTATTCACAATGAAACTTTCAAAAAAACAAGCTCGTTTAAGAAGAGCAACAAAATTTAGAGCTCAACATGCTGAAAGAGGCACTGAGCGTTTGTCTGTACATAAGACATCTGCACACATTTATGCGCAAATTATCAGCGCTTGTGGCACTAAAACATTGGCATCAGCATCTTCAGTTGCATCTAAGATGAAAAATGGTGGTAATGTTGATGCTGCGACAGAAATTGGTACTGCGATTGCTAAGGCTGCTAAGAAAGCCAAGGTGACTAAAGTGGCATTTGATCGCTCTGGTTTTAAATACCATGGTCGTATCAAGGCTTTGGCTGATGCAGCAAGAGATGGCGGATTAGAATTCTAATAAGCGTTCAACTGGAACAATATTAAAAGGCAATAAAAATGGCTGAATATAAGAAAAATAATAATAACGACGACAATGAATACATTGAAAAATTAGTTAACATTCGTCGTGTTGTAAAAGTAGTTAAAGGTGGACGTATCTTTGGTTTCTCTGCATTAGTTGTAGTAGGTGACGGTAAAGGTAAAGTAGGTTACGGTACGGGTAAATCTCGTGAAGTGCCTTCAGCCATTCAAAAAGCAATGGAAAAAGCTAAGAAAGCTATGAAGACTGTTCCATTAACAAATGGCACTTTGCATTACCCAGTAACTTCAAACGTAGGTGCTGCAAAAGTTTACATGCAGCCTGCTTCTGAAGGTACAGGCGTTATTGCTGGCGGCCCTATGCGTAGTGTCCTTGAAGCAGTTGGTGTTCACGATATCTTGGCTAAATGCAATGGTACACGTAACCCAATTAGTGTGGTTCGTGCTACGGTTGAAGGGCTAACTTCTATGTCTTCACCTGCAATGGTTGCTGCTAAGCGTGGCAAGACAGTTGAACAAATTAACGGAGAAGGATAATGGCTGGCAAGACGGTAACAGTAACATTAACTAAAAGTTTTTTTGGTCGTCTACCTTCGCATCGTGCTACGGTAACAGGCCTTGGCTTAAAAAGAATTAACCACACGGTAACACTTGAAGATACTCCTGCTGTAAGAGGCATGATCAATAAAGTGTCTTACTTATTAAAAGTAGAGGATTAGTAAAATGTTTTTAAATTCATTAGCGCCTAACGAAGGTGAAAAGAAATCAAGAAAGCGTGTAGGCCGTGGTATTGGTTGTGGCTGGGGTAAAACTTGTGGCCGTGGTCATAAGGGGCAAAAGTCACGTTCTGGCGGATTTACTAAAGTAGGTTTTGAAGGTGGTCAGATGCCATTGCAACGTCGCCTTCCAAAGGTGGGTTTCTCTTCAAGAGTTTCTATTATTACGTCACAAGTTACTCTATCTGAAATTAACAACCTAGAAGAGACAGATATTACTGTTGATGTGCTTAAGCAACACAACTTGATTACTAAAAATATCAAGCGTGTTAAAGTGATGTTGTCTGGTGAGATTACGCGTGCAGTAACATTAACAGGTATCAAGGCAACCAAAGGCGCTAAGGCTGCCATTGAAGCTGCTAAAGGTTCTGTAAACGAGTAATTTATGTCTCAACCCTTAGGCCTTTCTGAAGACTTATCGAGGCGCATCCTCTTTTTATTGGGTGCGTTAATCGTTTTTAGATTAGGCACACATATTACCATTCCATTTATTTCAAGCGCCGCATTGGCGTCTTTGGTGCAAGATCAGCAAGGCACAATCTTGGATATGTTTAATATGTTCTCGGGTGGTGCGTTGGAGCGCTTGTCAATTTTTACCTTGGGTATCATGCCTTACATCTCTGCATCAATCATTATTACTTTGATGACCTCAGTTGTGCCGAAATTGGAGCAACTGAAAAAAGAAGGTGAAACAGGAAAGCGTAAAATTACTCAATATACGCGTCTGGGTACGGTTGTTTTGGCAGTATTTCAATCGTACGGTATTTCCATTGCCTTGCAGTCACAAAGCGCTGGTGGTGTTGCCTTAGTAACCCAAGGTGGTTTTACTTTTAGTATGGTGACAGTTGTTACCTTAACAACAGGTACGTTATTCTTGATGTGGCTTGGTGAGCAAATTACTGAAAAAGGTATCGGTAACGGTATTTCAATGATTATTTTTGCCGGTATTGTCTCAGGCTTACCTTCAGCCTTTGGCTCAACGCTATCTTTAGTTTCTACTGGTGAACTGACGGTTATCTTAGTTGTGATCTTGTTGGCCATGACTTTATTGGTTACTGCTTTTGTTGTATTCATGGAAAGAGGTCAACGCCGTATTACCGTGAACTACGCTAAACGCCAACAAGGTCGTAAAATGGTTGGCGGACAAAGCTCATACTTGCCACTAAAAATTAATATGGCCGGTGTTATTCCACCAATTTTCGCCTCGAGTATCATTTTATTTCCGGCAACCTTGGGTGGCTGGTTCTCACAAAGTGAAGGCCTGGGTTGGTTGGCAGATTTAACGGCTAGCATTTCTCCAGGACAGCCACTGTACGTGATGTTTTATGGTTTAGCCATTGTATTCTTTACATTTTTCTATACCGCATTAACGTTCGATTCAAAAGATACGGCTGATAATTTACGTAAGTCTGGTGGTTTTATTCCGGGTATTCGCCCGGGCAAGCATTCAGCGGACTATATTGATTCAGTTATGTCACGATTAACTGCATCGGGTGCAATTTACATTACTGCGGTATGTTTATTGCCAGAATTTCTAATTTTATACTGGAATGTGCCATTTTACTTTGGCGGAACCAGTTTACTAATCATCGTCGTAGTGGTGATGGATTTTATCGCGCAAGCTCAGTCTCATTTAATGTCTAATCAGTACGAGTCATTAATGAAGAAATCGGGCTTAAAATAATAAAAGGTAGCAATCATGAAAGTAAGAGCATCAGTAAAGAAAATTTGTAATAACTGTAAAGTTATTAAGCGCAATGGCGTTGTAAGAGTAATTTGTAAAGAGCCTCGTCACAAACAAAGACAAGGCTAATTTCAATTGACATTGTTAAGCGTGCAACGTATAATTGCCCGTTTTTCAAATTTGAATTTTGCAAGCGAAAAAATAAATAAAACTTAGCAAAATTAAAACTAATAGAGACAAGGTACAAGGAAAAATATGGCTAGAATAGCGGGAATTAACATTCCAACACACAAACACATCGTCATTGGCTTGCAGTCAATATTTGGTATTGGTGAAACAAGATCTAAAGCGATCTGTGACACGTTAAAAATTGACCAATCAACAAAAGTTTCTGAGATTCCAGAAGATGTTGTTGAGTTAATTCGTGGTGAAGTGGCTAAATTCGAAGTTGAAGGCGATCTTCGTCGTCAAGTGGCTATGGATATTAAACGTCTTAAAGACCTAGGTTGTTACCGTGGTGTTCGTCATCGTAAAGGCTTACCTCTACGCGGTCAAAAAACTAAAACTAACGCAAGAACTCGTAAGGGTCCTCGTCGTTTAATTAAATAATCATAGGTAGATATTATGGCTAAAGCACCAGTAAAAAAGAAGTCTAAAAAGGTAATTACAGACGGTATTGCGCATATCCATGCGACATTTAACAATACCATCGTTATGATTACAGATCGTCATGGTAATGCTGTTTGTTGGGCAACATCAGGTGGTTCTGGTTTTAGAGGTTCTAGAAAATCTACGCCATTTGCTGCACAAGTTGCTGCTGGCAACTGTGGTGAAAAAGCATTAGCATTTGGCATGAAGAATCTTGATGTTCGCGTTAAGGGTCCTGGTCCTGGTCGTGATTCTGCTATTCGTGGCCTTAATGCACAAGGGTTAAAAATTCAATCAATTACAGATGTTACGCCAATCCCTCATAACGGTTGTCGTCCTTCTAAGAAACGTAGAGTATAAGGATAAATTATGGCTAGATATACTGGACCAACTTGTAAATTAGCACGTCGCGAAGGCACGGACTTATTTCTTAAAAGCGGCATTAGATCATTAGATTCTAAGTGTAAATTAACTCAATTACCTGGTGTACACGGTGCTAATGCCCGTCGTCAAAAGGGTACTGAGTACGGTTTGCAGCTTCGTGAAAAGCAAAAAGTTAGACGTATTTACGGCATTCTAGAAAAGCAATTCCGCTCTTACTACAAGAGTGCTTCACAAAAGAAAGGTTCTACCGGTGAAAACTTGTTGTCTTTACTTGAGTGTCGCCTAGATAACGTTGTGTACCGTATGGGCTTTGGCTCTACACGTGCAGAAGCTAGACAATTGGTTTCGCATAAGTCAATTCTAGTTAACGGTTCAATTGTTAACATTCCTTCATATCAAGTGAGTGCTAATGATGAAATCTCTATTCGTGAAAAAGCTAAAAAACAAAGTCGTATTCAATTAGCAGTCGAACTTGCAGAGCAAGGCGACCAAGCAGAATGGATTGATGTTGATTCAAAAGCATTAAAAGGCGTATTTAAGAATGTTCCAGCACGTGATGATCTATCTTCAGACATCCAAGAACACTTAATCGTTGAATTGTATTCTAAATAAGGAATTAATCATGCAAGGTAGCGCAAAAGATTTTTTAAAGCCAAAATTAGTTGAGTCTTCTCAAACTGGCACTAACGAATTCAAGGTAGTTCTTGAGCCGTTAGAGCGTGGTTTTGGTCATACTTTGGGTAACGCCCTTAGAAGAACATTGCTTTCATCAATGACTGGTTCTGCAGTGACTGAAGTAGCAATTGATGGAGTAATGCATGAGTTTTCAACCATTGAAAACGTTCAAGAGGATGTTTTAGACATCTTGCTAAACTTAAAAGAAGTATCTGTCGCATTAAACACATCTGATACTGCTGAAGTCGTGATTGATAAAAAAGGCCCATGTGAAATCACGGTTGCTGATATTGAAGCAAGTGGAACAGATATCACTGCCCACAATCCTGAGTTTGTTATTGCTACAGTTAATGAGGGTGGTCATGTACGCATGACGCTAAAAATTGGTACAGGTACTGGCTATGATACGGCGGTATCACGCTCTGAGGAGTCATCAACTATTGGTGGTATTCAACTTGATGCAAGCTTCTCGCCAATTAAGCGTGTTAGTTTCACAGTTGATGCTGCGCGTGTTGAGCAAAAGGTTAACCTTGATAAGCTAAACATGGTGATTGAGACTAATGGTTCAGTTGATGCAGAGTCTGCAATTAAGCGCGCTGCTTCAATTCTTCAAGATCAGCTATCTTCTTTTGTTGAACTAGAGTTAGTTGAAGAAGAAGAAGCATTGCCAACTTCAGATGACTTTGATCCTCAGTTGCTTGCAGCGGTTGACGAGCTAGAGTTAACAGTTCGTAGTGCTAACTGTCTTAAAGCAGAGCAAATCTACTACATTGGTGATTTAATTCAAAAGTCTGAGCAAGACTTATTGAGAACGCCTAACCTAGGTCGTAAATCATTAAACGAAATTAAAGAAGTATTGACTGACAAAGGTCTTGATTTAGGAACAGACATTCCTAACTGGCCACCAGTTGATCTAATGAGTGAATAAGGAAATAACATGAGACATAGAAAGTCAGGTAAACAACTAAACCGTAATTCTTCTCACCGTAAGGCGATGTTTAAGAATATGGCGAACTCTTTGTTCGACCATGAAACAATTAAAACAACTTTGCCCAAGGCAAAAGAGCTTCGTCGTGTTGTTGAGCCATTAATCACTAAAGCTAAAGTTGATTCAGTTGCCAATCGTCGTAATGCATTTGCAAAATTACGTGATGATGCAATGGTTGCTAAGTTATTCACGCAACTAGGCCCATTCTACAAAGATCGTCCTGGTGGCTATATTCGTATTTTAAAAGCTGGTTTTCGTACTGGTGATAAAGCGCCAATGGCTATTGTTCAATTGGTTGATTTTGACAGCTCTGCTGATGCTGCAACTACAGATTCATAAAGGAAAAATAACATGCCTTCAATTAAAGTAAGAGAGAACGAACCATTTGATATTGCCCTTAGACGTTTTCGTCGTTCATGCGACGGAGCAGGCGTTATTACTGATGTTCGTAAAAAAGAATTTTACGAGAAACAAACATGGGTTAACAAACGCATGAAAGCAGCGGCTGTGAAGCGTACTCATAAAGAGATGGCTAAAAACCGAGTGCATCGCAAACGCATGTACTAAAGAGTTCTTGAAAATGCGGTTTTAAACCGCATTTTTTTTCTTTAATATTTTTCAAATTAATAACCACTATGTCTAATCTTAAATCTCAAATAATCACCGATATGAAAACTGCCATGAAAGCCAAGGATAAAGATGGTTTAAAGGCAGTTCGCATGATACTAGGCGCTATTAAGCAACGTGAAGTTGATGAGCGTATTGAACTTGACGATACCCAGGTGCTTGCAGTTATTCAAAAAATGGTTAAACAGCGTAAAGATTCTATCGCTCAATTCAAACAGGCTAGTCGTACAGACTTAGTTGATGTTGAAGAAGCGGAGCTTGGCATTATTTCAAGTTATATGCCAGAACAACTCTCAGAGGCTGAAATTACAACAGCAGTCGACAAAGCTATTACCGATACTGGAGCAACCTCTATGCAAGACATGGGTAAGCTTATGGGTAAACTTAAAGGTCAATTAGATGGAAAGGCTGATATGGCTGTTGTTTCATCAATCATTCGTAGTAAGCTTTCATAAAAACCCTTTATGAAGAAATTATTATTGCTTAGCCTGCTATGCATTTCTTTTGCTGGTTTGGCTAAGGAAGTTTTAATTCAAAAAGACTTTAAATCGGTTAACGTTATACATAACGGTGAGCCTGTTGATTTGCAGCGCAATCAAGATAGATCCAACAATATCATGAAGTTTTATCAGGGCACTTGGCGCGGCAAAATTCAGCCCATGCAGCCATTTAAGCCACACCCTGTTGAGACTATAGCTGAGCTAGAGGTGATTCATTATATTGATCAAATTTCTCACGGCGATGATTCAATTTTAATTGTTGACTCTAGACCTCAATCAGCTGTGATGATTACTGGCATGATTCCTAGTGCTGTTCGCATTAATTCTAAACAGCTGTTGTCACATGAGGCTCGTCTGAAGGCTTTTAAAACATTTGGGGTTAAGTGGGTAGACAATCAATGGGATTTTAGCCAAGCCAAGACATTGGTCTTGTATTGCAATGGTTTTTGGTGTGGCAAATCTCCAAGAATGATTCGTAAGTTGTTGGTGCTGGACTATCCTGCTGATAAGTTGAAATATTATCGTGGTGGCATGCAAGCATGGCGATCAGTTGGCCTTACTACGGTTAAAAAATAAAATTTAACTCGTTACTTCTGTGCCAAATAAATAAGGAATACCCCCATATCCCTGTGTTTATAACCTAGATATAATTTATTCGTCTAATAGTTGGGCTGCTGTTTTACAGCAATAGATTGGTACTAATCTCCATTTTTTATCCGATCTGCATTCTTCTCAATGCTGCCTAAGTGTTAGACACTAATTAGATTATAATTTGGTGAAATTTAGGGGGGGGCGTGAGTGAGGTTATCAAGTTCAATAATAGAAAAAACAATTTTTATTATTGTAAAAGATTTTGAGTATAGGCAGTCATTGATCGGTATATTCACTGAGCAAAATTTTAAGGTTGTGTGTTTTGATGCTTATTCTGACTACCTTGCCCAAGTGGATGACACTCAAGGCTGCTTAATTGCAGATATAACCACAACTGAAGGTAATGGTGCTTCCCTCCTAAATAAACTTAATGTGATTGAACACTTAAGTCCTGTTGTTTTTATTAGTTCGCTAGGCTCTGTGGCCACTATGGTTGAGGTGATTAAACTAGGTGCTTTTGATTTTATCGAATATCCTTTTTCATCTGCCAAAGTGCTAGAAAAGGTGTCACATGCCATTGATGATTTTCAGAAAAATATTGACATAATTGAGCGATATAAACAACTCACTAACAAAGAAAAGAAAGTATTTGCTTGTATTGTTCTAGGTGCTACCAATCAGCAGATGACAGAAAGGCTCCATGCTTCCACTTCCACGATTGAAAAGCATCGTGCTTCAGTAATGAAAAAAATGCAAGCAGACACGCTACCAAGCTTAGTCAAGATGCTGCCAATGCTTAACCCTTTGAGTATTGATCTCGAGCCAGCCTGGTGTGATTTGGCCACTGTCTAGTTAAAAAAATGTGAAATGCTGCCATTTATATATTGGCATTTTTAAAATATAACGACTTTATTGTATCAATTCACCCTCTTCCCAAGTTGATTTGATTGATGTGGTTTTTCTGCATTTCTTGTATTCTCCTTAGTTTATTTGAATGCGCCTTGTCAAAACCTATCATTTGCATTATTTCCTAAATTTTAATTTATAATGAAATTTTTTACGAAGGAGAAAATTATGAAAAAAATATTGATGGCATTATGGTTGTTAAATACCGTGGCTTTTGCACAGATTGTGCCAGACTATGCTAAAGAGCTACGTTGGGCTGAGCAGGTTGAAGACGGGATTATGGATGGTGACGTGGTTTGGTTGACTGCCAACAACCATGAATTTATGTCTATATACACGCCAAGCGAAACCGATACTAAAAAAACAGCCGTGATTGTGCATGGATTAGGCATTCATCCTGATTGGCCACAGGTTATTCAGCCGTTACGTGTCGCATTAACCAACAAAGGGTTTAACACCTTATCTATTCAAATGCCAGTGCTAGAAAACGGCGTAGAGTCGCCGGCCTATATGTCACTATTGGACAAGGCGGATGACAGAATTCAAGCTGCGCTTAATTATTTTAAAGTTGAAGGTCTAGAGGCAGATGTGATTATTGCACACAGTCTGGGCAGTGTTATGTCAACGCATTTTTTAGCTAATCATCCAAATTCAGTCAAGCGTTTTGTGGGTGTTGGTATGCCTGAAGCAACGGTTCAATACTTAAAGAAAATTAGCTTGCCTGTCTTTGATTTGTATGGTGATAAGGATATTCAGAGTGTGATGCATAGTGCGATCAATAGGGCGAGCACAACTAATAATCACTATACGCAGAAGATGGTTGATGCAGATCATTTTTTTAATGAAAAAGATCAGTTGTTGGTTGATGAGGTCAGTGCTTGGCTGAAATAGCATCTTTATTACTATTAGGTGTATTTTCAGGTTTTATTGCTGGATTATTGGGCGTTGGTGGTGGACTGATTATAGTGCCGGCTTTGTTGTATTTACTTGCTGGCAGTGTTGATCAAGCCATCTTAATGCATACAGCCGTAGGTACGGCTCTAGCGGCAATTGTATTCACTTCAATTTCTAGTGTTAGGGCGCATCAGAGCCACGGCGCTATTCATTGGCATAATTTTAAAAAACTCACGCCTACGATCTTATTAGGTGCTTTTAGTGGTGCGCTACTTACCAAACTCATGAGCTTTGATTTTATGCGTATTTTCTTTGCTTTTTTTGAATTTGGTGTGGCTATTATTATGTTTTTTGGTGTGAGTAGTTCTACCCATGTAGACCATTTAAAAACATGGGTGTGGCGTGTTACTGGCTATATTATTGGCCTGGTGTCGGCAATTGTAGGCATTGGCGGTGGCACCATGACCACGCCATTTTTAACCTACAATAATGTTGATATTAAAAACGCCATTGCCACCTCAGCAGCGGTGGGCATGCCAATTGCTATTGCGGGTGCATTGGGTTTTATTGTAGCAGGTTGGGGCGTGGAATCTATTGACAGTGGTTTGGGCTTTATTCACACTGAAGCGCTCATTAGTATTGTGGTGATGAGTGTATTGTTTGCCCCACTTGGTGCACGAGTCGCACACAGTGTTGATGGCAAAAAACTCAAAAAATTCTTTGCGATATTCTTAGCTTTTTTAGGTTTAGCCGTTATCACTTTTTAGTATTATAGGCAAGGCCTATAATACTAATCATTCTTGCCAAGGGGGTAGTAGCTCGTGCTCTACCGCTAAATGATCTAGAATTCTAGCCACTACAAAATTAACCAAATCTTGAATAGAGGCTGGTTGCTGATAAAACGCTGGATTGGCGTCCATAATAACCACACCAAGGCGAGATAGTTTGAGCATGTTTTCTAGATGAATGGCTGAATAAGGGGTTTCTCTAGGTACGAGAATTAATTTCTTTTGCTCTTTAATCACTACATCGGCAGCGCGATGCATCAAATTATCGCCATGACCATTGGCAATGGCTGAGAGCGTGCTCATGGTGCAGGGGCATACCACCATTGCCCTTGGCGGGTTAGAGCCAGAGGCAACAGGCGCAGTCCATTGGTTTTTAGAAAAAACCTTAATTTGCCCTGTCTTAGCACCAAGATATTTTGATAAGTTTTGCTCGATTGTATTTGTATCATTGCCTAAATTTAAATCAGTTTCCATAGCGATAACGGTATTGGCCGCCGTTGAAATCATGACATAAATAAGCTCTTGGGTTTTGACTAACTCTTTAAGTAGGCTGAGTGCATAGGGCATTCCTGAGGCGCCTGTCAGAGCAATTGCAATTGGTTTCATTAGGATTTTCCAGTGTGTAAATGAGTGATTAATTTTTCAAAAATATTGTCAAATCCACCGTTTGACATAACCACAAAGTGGCCTTGATTGATGTTGGTCAACTGTTTAATAATATCATCAACAGAATCGAATAGGTAATTGCCGTCAAATAATGTATTGATATTCCAAGAATTAGATTCAGGCTTAAGAATTAATAATTGATCAGCCACTTCTAGTGCGTCAACCAAACTTTGTTGGTGAACACCGGATTTCATGGTGTTGGATCGAAGCTCCAAAATGGCGATAATTTTCTCATTACCCACTTTGGCACGTAAGCCTTGTAATGTGGTGCGAATGGCTGTTGGATGATGAGCAAAGTCATCATATAGGGTGATGCCATTTGCTTGATGTTTGACCTCTAAACGACGCTTCACTCCTTTGAATTTTTCTAGCGCCTCACAGGCAATGCCAAGCGGCATGCCGGCGTGGTGCGCTGCATAAGCTGCATGGATGCCGTTTTGCATGTTATGCTCGCCAAGTAGGTGCCAATTAACTCTCAAACCTTCCACACTAAAGCTTGTACCTGTTTTGGTGGTGATTAGTTGCTGAGCAGGCAAGGCCTGCTCAGATGACCATAGTCCTTGATTGAGTACCTCGTTAATTGTTTGGGTATTATCTGGATGAATGATCAACCCTTCTTTTGGTACAGTTCGAATTAGATGATGGAATTGTTTTTGAATATCTTTAATGGAATCGAAAATGTCAGCATGATCAAATTCAAGGTTGTTAATCACCAGTGTTCTTGGATGATAATGAACAAACTTTGAGCGCTTGTCAAAAAAGGCAGTGTCATATTCGTCTGCCTCAATCACGAAAAAATTTGAATCCGTCAAGCGTGATGAGACGCCAAAATCTTCTACCACACCACCAATTAAAAAACTAGGGTTGTAGCCAGCGTAGTCTAGGATCCAGGCGAGCATGCTGGCTGTCGTTGTTTTGCCGTGTGTGCCAGATACAGCCAACACCCATTTATTACGCAGTACATTTTCACTCAGCCACTGTGCACCTGAGGTGTAGGCGTATTGTTTGCTAAGGATCTCTTCAACACATTCGTTGCCACGCGATAGGGCATTGCCAACAATAAAGACATCAGCTTTTGGCATGTCCAGCATTTTGTAGCCATGAGTATAGGTAATGCCTTGCTCATCGAGCTGAGTGCTCATTGGTGGATATACGCCTTGATCTTGACCGGTGACGGTGTGACCGAGTTGTTTAGCGATTAGTGCCAGTGAACCCATGAATGTGCCAGCAATGCCGAGAATATGAATATGCATTATTTGGTCTGAAAGTTAAGTGAAGCGGAGTTAATACAATAGCGTTGCCCAGTTGGCTCAGGGCCATCAGCAAATACATGGCCAAGATGGGCGTCGCAGTTTTTACAGCGAACCTCTACACGGGTCATACCGTGGTTATTGTCCTTAATCAAAAATACACTATCGGCATTAGCAATATCATAGAAACTGGGCCATCCCGTGCCAGAGTCAAACTTGGTATCAGATGAAAACAGCACTTGACCACAACAAACACACGTGTAGTTGCCATCTTCATGATGATTAACATACTCGCCAGTAAAGGGCGTCTCTGTACCACACTCTTGTGTTACTCGAAACTGTTCGGGCGTTAAACTATCTAAATCCATTAGGGTATTATATTTGTATTTAGTCAGCATTTGAGATAATGAAAGTTTATTTGGTTGGCGGTGCAGTGCGCGATCGCTTGTTAGGGCTTGCAAATGACAACACCGAAAGAGATTGGGTGGTGGTTGGTTCATCACCTGATGAAATGTTGGATCTTGGGTATCGTCAAGTGGGTAAGGAGTTTCCGGTATTTTTACACCCCGGCACGCAAGAAGAATATGCGTTGGCCAGACTCGAGCGAAAAGTTGGCAAGGGCTATAAAGGCTTTGAATTTGATACGTCAATGTCGGTCACTTTGGAGCAGGATCTATCGCGTCGCGACCTCACTATAAATGCCATGGCTGAAAAAGATGGTGAATTAATCGACCCGTTTAATGGTCAGGATGATTTAAATAATGGCTTGTTAAGGCATGTATCTGATGCCTTTAGTGAAGATCCGGTGCGTGTACTGCGTGTGGCTCGTTTTGCTGCACGTTTTAAACCATTTGGCTTTAAAGTGGCACATGCGACACATCGCTTAATGAAGGATATGGTTGCATCAGGTGAAGTGGATGCGCTCACCCCTGAGCGCGTTTTTAAAGAGTTGGAAAAGTCACTCTCTTATAAAACACCCTCGGCCTTTTTCAAGATGTTAGCTGCCTGTGGCGCTTATGAGCGTATCTTTTCGCCACTGAGTGTTGGTCAATCTATTAAGCATGTTAATCAGTTTGATTTTTTAGACCACGTTGATACTGATCAACCACACCTTAAATTTTGTCTTTGGTTGATTGCTGAAAATTTAGATAACATTACTCAGGTTTGTCAGCAGCTTAAGGCGCCAAAACAATATGAGCAGCTGGCTAAGTTGAGTGCGCAATTTTATCAATTTGTACAATTATTCAAACAGCAAACGGTCGAGGCGATTAATGATTTTTTTATCAAGACAGATGCAATCAGGCGCCAAGATCGGTTTGAAGAATTACTGCGAGTTTTTCAGTTGTTAGCTGTTGATGTTAATCCAATTGCAGCACTTAGAAAACAATTGGCATCGATAGATATTGCTTCATTGGATAAAACTAATATTGCTCAGGCAATCGCCCAAGAAAGGCAATCTATCATTGCTTTATTTTTGCACACGACAGAGTAAATCAAACTCGCAATAATCGCAGGCTGCTTTATTAGGACTGACCTGTGCCTGACCTGATTGAAAATCTTGACTGGCTTGATTGAGTTGATTTTTCCAGGTGGCTAATTGATCATCCCAATCTTGGCACTTGCCTTTGCGAGTAGATTGTTTAAGCAGTGAATCTGGATCTTTTGATAAACCTTTAAAGCTTACACAACTTGAGGTTAATTCGATAAACGCAGCGCCTTGAGTGTTATTGGTAACGCTATAAATAGGAAGCTGTGGTTCGTCAATTTGCTCTGAACACCATTTAGCTGTAGAAGTGGATCCAGTTTTATAGTCAAACACAATCTGGTCGCCATTATTCATCTCGTCCAGCCGGTCTAATCGTGTGTTGAAGTTAAGTCCGGCAATATCTACGCTCACGCTACGCTCGGTAGCTAGTACACGGAAATCTTCTCTAAGCTTGTCGGTTTCAATAAATTTAGCCAATAATTGCTCTACACGGGTTTTCTCAATGGTTTTAAAGCCAGATTCCGTGTGACGTTTAAGTGCTGCATAAACTTTGCGACTAATCAATGAGTTAAGCTCAGATGAGCTGAGTGCTAGTAAAGCCTCCTTGGTGTTTATTTCTTCATAAATATACTGTAGCGCATGATGAATAACATTGCCTTGTTCGCGTCGATCTAGGCCAATATGTGGCTCATCAACTGATTCGATTTTTAGTCGATGTGCAAACCCTTTGAAGGCGCACGCCATTTGATCTTTTAAAAGTGAAACGCCAGATTTGATGTGCTTATCTAAAAACTCTGGCGCACTGTGATTATCAACAGACTCAAGGTTGATCGCCTCTATGTTGAACGGTTCTTGTGGCTTGTGCTTATAAAAATCATTTAACAAAGGAGAAGGCAGCTGCTCTGATTCGTCGTGTGATTTTGCATAAGAAAAAATGACGTGGTCAGATAATGCACTCAAGTTGGCAAATGTATTCTGCGCATCTGTTTGGATTAATTCATAGCTGCTATGAGGAATTTGATATTCAGCGGCGATTGCACCACTAATAAAGCGTGGCGAATTAAGTTTAGCCGGTAAAAATCCTTGTGTCATACCCATCACCCAGGCTTTGTCAAAACGCAACCCTTCAGCTTCCAAGGAGCCAATAATTTGAATATTTGATTGACTAGATTGAGCTTGGAAGACGACCTGACTGGTTATTTCTTTAAGTGTTTGTAGTGCCATAACAGTACTACACTTTTCTTGATGCAGGGATAATTGATTCAGTATTAGCGAACTATCTAAGTATTTTTGCAATAATTGATACTCGCCACTGCTTAAGTTTCGATCAGTGGCAAATCCCCAATGCTCAAGCGTTGCATTAAAACTTGTTAAATGTTGATCTAGGGTTTGTGTGTTAGTTTGATGCGTTATTTGGCTGAGTATTTCTGACAATACTGGGCACTGTGTTAGTGCGTCTACTAGCTGCTCTAAAGAAAAATGCTCAAGTGCTAAAGCATTAGTTTGGTTGGCTAATAAGTGTCTAGCACTGCGTTCTGACTGATGACCTTTGACATAGATGCTGCTAACCGCTTGAGTAAATAAAGATGATTCAATGCGATCCTTTTTAAGCTGCTCAGATAGAGTGAGTAGGTTAAGTAAATCTTGGATTAATGCATACTGAGACAAGGGCAAGCCTAATGACATATTGTAGGATTTTTGCCCTGTCTCAGTGAGCAAGTCGTCAAAAACCTGATCAAATGTTGAGGTTAATTGATGCTGTAATTCACTTAATTGTGGACAAACAATGGCAATAGATTTGTGCGGATAATCTTGTTGTTGTTGCTTGGCCCAGTTGGCTGCCGAGACTATTTCATCCAAAGTATTATTAAAGCAGTATTGCTCGGTTGATTGAGTTTGTCGCGCCTGAAGTGTTTGATAGTTAAGCGCTTTAAAAACCTTATCTTGCAAGGGTGTGAGTGTTTTAAAGCCGTAAACAAAAAGAGATTGTGTTAATTCGTCATCGGCCAATATTAAGCTGGCCAAATCGTTCGTATCGATTACATTTAGTGTTTTTTTATGTTTCTGATAATGCGATATCCATTGAGCGAACACTTCACTAGCTTGAATTTTTGATTGCTTTAATAGGTTTAATGGGATTTGATGATTGATGCAATAATCATAATTTTTATTCACTTCATCGATTAGCTGTGTGTGACTGAGCTGACCATAAGCTTCAAGCGATGATTTGATTAGGTGGCGTTGTTCAATCGTATTAATCAACCGGGCATGGTTGTGCAACTGGCGACTCTTCCAATAATGATTAAGATATTGAACCCAAGAAAATATTTTAGGTAATTGAGCTTGTGGATTTTGTTGACTAAAGCTTTTTTTGAAGGCCAGTACTTGGCGATTATTAGCAACAACAATCGTGTCGGTTGCTACAAGATGGCCTAGATCAACATTTAACTGCATTTACTCTATATAGCCAAAAAAAGTATCAAGACGAGACCATAATGTATCCAGGCCTTGTTTTTTTAAACTGGAAAATAACTGTACATCAACATAAGGATGGTTTTTTATTTCTTTTTTAACCAGTTGGTAAGCATTGGCAGCAGCGCCTTTTTTAAGTTTATCTGCTTTAGTGAGGAGAATTTGCGTCGGGAGATTGATACTAACGCACCAATCTAGCATCATTTTGTCGAAAGGTTTAAGTGGGTGGCGCACATCCATCACCAATACTGCGCCTCGTAAGCAATCACGTTTTTCAAAATATTCGCTCATATCTTGATGCCATTGCTTTTTGATGTGCTCAGGCACCTTGGCGTAACCGTAACCTGGCAGATCAACCAGGCGCCTATCTTTGTCTAACTCAAAGAAAACTAAATGCTGTGTGCGCCCCGGTGTTCGTGATACTTTGGCTAGCTTATTTTGCATGGTTAATGTATTAATCGAGCTAGATTTACCCGCATTGGATCTTCCGGCAAAGATAACTTCGAAACCTTCATCGGCAGGTGCGCCTTTGATTGACGGGCAAGAAAGTAAAAATTTGGCTTGATGGTAGTGTTTGCACATTGAGTAAAACTATGTATAATCAAAAAAAGTGGTGTTTGAGCTATATGCCATTTTATATTATTAAAAAATAAGGAGAGAGTAATGAAGAAGGTTTTATTAGTAGCTGCAGCTACATTAGCAATGGGTTCTGTTCATGCAAATCCATTTGACGCATTAGGTTGTTCTGGTTGTCATGGTGTAGGCGGTAAATCAGCAATCCCAACTTACCCATCATTGGCTAAGTCGGCGCGTCCAGATCTTGACGTTGTTAAAGCGCTTAAAGATTTCCAATCTGGTGCACGTAAAGATGCTACTATGAGTGCTATGGCGCCATTAGCAGCAGGCCAAGAACAAGCGATTGCTGACTACTTAGCAGGTCAGTAGATTACTTGCGCCACTTGGCGCATTTCATCATTTAAATAAGCCGATATTAGCGTATAATATCGGCTTATTTTTTTGCAAAAAAGGACACACATGAACAAACTAGCATTTATTTTTAGCGCAGCATTGGCTCTTATTTCAGTTAATACGTTCGCTGCAGGTGATGCAGCCAAAGGTAAGGCTAAGTCTGTTACTTGTACAGCATGTCATGGTGCTAATGGCAATTCAATGGTGCCAAATTTTCCTAAAATTGCTGGCCAGGGTGAAGGCTATATTTTTAAACAATTGAAAGACTTTAAATCAGGTGATCGTAAAGATGGCATGATGGCTGGAATTGTTGCACCACTATCAACAGATGATATGGCTAATTTGGCGGCTCACTTCTCTAAACAAAGTATTGCGCAAGGTGTTGCCAATAAAACAGCAAACATCGCCTTAGGTGAGCGACTATACCGTGGTGGTGATAAAACAAGAGGCATTACTGCTTGTATCGCTTGTCATGGCCCTAAGGGTGCAGGCATCCCATCAGCAGGATTTCCAGCATTGGCTTCTCAACATGCAGCCTATACAGCAAAGCAGTTGAAAGATTTTCGTCAAGTATCAATTAATGCACAAACAGAATCTAATACGCCAGCTAGAACGAATGATCAGTTAAAGATGATGACTGCATTTACTAAAGATTTAAATAATGCAGAGATTGAAGCGTTAGCACAATACGTTGCTGGTTTGCATTAAGTCAAAGTTTTTAAAGTAAGCTTACAAAAAGGCAGTATTTACTGCCTTTTTTATTGCCTTGAATTTTAGGTATAATTGTCTGTTTTTATAAGCAAGAGACGGATTTAACACACATGAAAACTTCATTAGAAACACTAGAAGGTCTAAAAAGATCATTAACAGTAGACGTAGCCATTGATATGTTCAACCAAAAGGTTGAAAAAAGTTTAAAAACAATGGCCTCGCAAGTGAGTATTGATGGCTTTAGAAAGGGTAAAGTTCCTGTTTCTATGGTGAAGCAACGCTTTGGTGATAATGCAAAATCAGATGCGGTTAATGAAATTGTTAATGAAACTCTGGTTGAGGCATTAACTGAAGTTAAGTTATCTCCAGCTGCAAGACCAACGGTTACTAAAGTTGATTCAGAAGGTGAGTCGGAGTTTTCTTACACAGTAGAATTTGAAGTATTCCCAACGATTGAAATGGCAGATTTTTCTGGCCTAGAGATTGATCAAATTGAAGTAGATATTACCAAGGCTGACGAAGACAGAACGTTAAACGGCCTACAAGAGCAGTTGACAGAATACAAAGCGGTTAAGCGCAAGTCAAAAGCCGGCGATAGATTAGCGTTGGATTTCGTGGGCACGATTGAAGGCGAGAAGTTTGAAGGCGGCGAAGCTAACGACTTTAAATTGGTATTAGGCAAAGGTACCATGATTCCAGGCTTTGAAGAAAGCGTGACTGATGTTGCAGCCGGTAAAACCGTTGAACTTGATGTTAACTTCCCAGATGACTATCAAGCAACTCACTTAGCGGGCAAGCCGGTTAAGTTTTCAATTACTGTTAATGAAGTAGGCTCGCCTAAATTACCAAAATTAGACGCTGAATTTGCTAAAAAATTCGGCGAAGATACAATGGATAAGCTACTTGTCAGCATGAAAGAGCAAATGCGTACTGAGATTAATGGCCGTATTGAGCAGCTGAATAAAGATGCAATATTTGGTGCATTAGCGGGCGCTAACGAATTTGACGTACCGCAAGGTAGCATTGATGGTGAGGCGCAAAATCTACTGGCTGAGATGAAAGAGCGTATGCAGCAGCAAGGTCAGTCAGCACCAGATGACATGCCAGCAACGGTATTTAATGATGAAGCAGAGCGTCGAGTTAAGTTGGGCTTAATGGTAAGTCAGATTGCTAGTGACAATAACATGGTAGCCAGTATGGAGCAGATTGATGCAAAAATTGCTGAAATGTCTCAAGCTTATGGTGAAAATGCACAGCAAATGGTTGATTACTACAACGAAGATGTTTCAAGAAAATCAAGTGTTGAGTTGATGATTGTTGAAAAAATGGTGCAAGATAAAATTTTAGAAGCGGCAAAGATTAAGCCAGTTAAAAAGAAATTTACAGACATTACTGAACAAGGTTAAATCAATGGATATTAATAATCTGAATCAAATACCCATGGTGGTGGAGCAATCTGCCCGCGGTGAGCGTTCATACGATATCTACTCGCGCCTATTAAAAGAACGAATCATTTTTTTAGTAGGGCCTGTAGAAGACTATATGGCCAATGTGGTGGTTGCTCAGTTATTATTTTTAGAATCTGAAAATCCTGATAAAGATATTCATTTGTACATTAATTCACCCGGTGGTTCGGTGACTGCCGGTTTGGCGATTTATGACACCATGCAGTTTATTAAGCCTGATGTGTCTACTTTATGTATTGGTCAAGCAGCGTCAATGGGTGCCTTGTTATTAACAGCAGGTGCTAAAGATAAGCGCTTTGCTTTGCCGAATGCAAGAATGATGATTCATCAGCCATTAGGCGGCTTCTCTGGTCAAGCCAGTGATATCGACATTCATGCTAAAGAAATTTTAACAGTAAGAGAAAAGTTGAATAACATCATGAAAACTCACACAGGGCAGAATCTCAAAACCATTCAAAAGGATACTGATAGAGATAACTTTATGTCAGCGGCCGATTCGGCTGATTATGGATTGATCGACAAGGTGATTGATAAGCGTTAATTATGGTAGAGGACGATAAAAAAGAACTTTCTTGTTCATTTTGTGGCAAGGCGAAATCTGAAGTTGAGCGTTTAATCGCTGGACCTGGTGTCTACATTTGTAACGAATGTATTGAGTCTTGTCATGACCTTATCGAAGAGCAAGCCATTAAAGAGATTACTGATCAGTATCAGGATTGGGACTATACACCTATTCAATTGCGTGATTTTTTAAACGACTATGTGATTGGGCAAGAGCATTCTAAAAAAGTGCTTTCGGTGGCGGTCTACAATCACTACAAGCGCCTAAAAAATGATTATGTTTCTAATGAGGTTGAACTAGATAAGTCAAACATCTTGATGGTAGGTCCGACGGGCTCGGGTAAGACATTATTGGCGCAGACATTGGCTCGCATTCTAGACGTGCCGTTTACTGTTGCTGATGCGACCACATTGACGGAAGCAGGCTATGTGGGCGATGATGTTGAGAATGTCATTAAGAGTTTATTGTCTAAATGTGATTTCGACCCTCAGCGTGCTGAGCGCGGCATTATTTTTATTGATGAAATTGATAAAATCTCACGTCGCTCTGATTCACCTTCTATCACCCGAGATGTATCAGGTGAAGGTGTGCAACAAGCTATGTTGAAATTGATTGAAGGTACGGTTGCATCAGTGCCACCACAAGGTGGTCGTAAACATCCTAATCAAGAAACCATTGATGTGGATACGTCAAAAATTTTATTCATTTGTGGTGGTGCATTTGATGGATTAGATGCGATTATTAATCGCCGTGTTGAAAAAGTAACCGGCATTGGCTTTTCTGCTGCTGTCAAAGATGAGAATGAAAAGAAAACACTGACTGACTTATTTGATTTAATCCAGCCGGAAGATCTAATTAAATTTGGCTTAATTCCTGAATTGGTTGGCCGATTACCTGTGCAAACGGCGTTGTCAGAACTAGATGAAGATGCGTTAGTTCAAATTCTAACCAAGCCAAAAAATTCAGTCGTTAAACAATTCCAAGAAATCTTTAAACTTGAAGATGTTAAATTAACGTTTAGAAAAGCATCACTGTTAGCGATTGCTAAATTGGCCATCAAGCGTAAAACGGGCGCTCGTGGCTTGCGTTCAATTCTTGAAGATTTGTTGCTAGACACCATGTTTGAGTTGCCATCATTAAAAGATGTTTCCGAAGTGGTGATTGATAAAGAAGTGGTTGAAAAAAATAAAGAGCCGCTGATTGTTTACAAATCTGAAAAATCCAAGCCTAATAAGAAAGCTAGTTAAGCGCCACTCTTTTGGAATTATTTGATCGTCAGAAAGATGCCGTTGGACAAGGTGAGCGAACCTTATTGGTGTATGTCGAGCTACCTTCAACGCGTAATATCCATAATGCCAAATCTGAATTTAAAGAATTGGCAGAATCTTCAGGTTTGGATATTGTAGATATCATTCAAGTTAATCGAAACTCTGCCTTAGCGCAATACTACATTGGTACAGGTAAGGTTGATGAGATTGCACAAATGGTTAAGGAGCTTGAGCTTGATTTGGTGATATTCTCACCTGAGCTTTCTCCATCGCAAGAGCGTAATTTAGAAAAAACACTCGAATGTCAGGTGATGGATCGCACAGGGCTAATCCTAGATATTTTTGCGCTCAGGGCAAGTTCATTCGAAGGCAAGCTTCAAGTAGAGCTTGCGCAATTGCGTCACCTGTCCACACGTCTAGTTCGAGGTTGGACCCACTTAGAGCGACAAAAAGGTGGTATTGGACTACGTGGTCCGGGTGAAACCCAGCTTGAAACTGACAAGCGTTTGATCGCTGTACGCATTAAAAATATCACCAAGCGCCTAGACAAAGTGCATAAGCAGCGTGATTTGGGGCGTAAATCTCGAACTAAAAACGAATTACCCATGATTGCGTTAGCGGGCTATACCAATGCGGGCAAGTCTACTTTGTTTAACACACTGACAGATGCAGAAGTCTATGCACATGATCAGCTATTCGCAACACTAGACGCCACGATTAGACGTGTTATTTTGCCAGCGTCTGGTGAGGCTGTTATTGCAGATACAGTTGGTTTTATTCAAGACCTGCCGCATGATCTAGTTGATGCATTTAAATCAACCTTGGAAGAAACTAAGCGCTCTAATGTGTTGTTGCATGTTGTGGATAGTGCTGACGAATATAATGTTGAAAAAATTGACCAAGTTGAAGAGATTATTGAGCAAATTGGTGCAGGAGAAATCCCCAGTATATTGGTAATGAACAAAATAGATTGTCTTGAAAATTTTGCACCTCGCCTAGACCGGGATGAGTCAGGGCGTATTTACCGAGTGTGGATTTCAAGCAAAACTGGCGAAGGCATTGATTTGTTATATCAAGCACTAGCCGAGCAACTGAGTGGTATGATGACACGTGCACGAATTGAGCTTGATGTTATGAGTGCGTATATTCGTAGTGAAATCCACAATGTTGGCTATATCCACAACGAAAAGGTGGATGATTTTGGCCAGTGGATACTTGAAATTAACGTCACTCATCACTATTTATCTAAATTATTAAACAAAAAAGGTGTCAAGTTGTTATGGGAACAAAGCCCGAAATAGAAGAAATTGATTTAAAGCTTGAGAATGTTCCTCTGCTGCCTTTGAGAGATGTTGTGGTGTTTCCGCATACGGTGATGCCGCTATTTGTTGGTAGAAAAACATCAGTTAACGCCATTACTCACGCTATGGCTGGCAGTAAATATATTTTCTTGGTCACTCAAAAAGATGACAAAGTAGAAAATCCACAATATGATGATTTGCATGAAGTTGGCACACTGGCCACTATTTTGCAAATGCTAAAACTACCTGATGGCACCATTAAAGTGCTGGTTGAAGGAGTGAAACGTGCCAAGGTTGAGGCTATCATTGACTTAGAAGAGTATAGTGAGGTTCAGCTCAGTGATTTGGCCCTAGCCTCAGAGGATGAAACTGAAGTTAAGGCGATGATGCGCCTAGCGCTCGAAAGTTTTGAAAAATACATTAAGTTGAACAAAAAAATTCCTGAAGAAGTATTAAAAATGCTTAAAGATGTTACGGATGTTGAGCGTTTTAGTGACGTGATTATTGCCAATTTGTCGCTCAAGGTCTCGGAAAAACAAGCGCTACTTGGTGGCAACCAAGCTCAGGAAAGATTAAATAAAATCTTAACCGTTATTCAAAGTGAAATCGAGGTGCTAGATACAGAGCACAAAATTCAATCGCGCGTTCGTAAACAAATGGAATCCAATCAGCGTGATTATTATTTGAATGAGCAAATGAAATCCATTCAAAAAGAATTAGGTAATGCTGAAGATGAAAATGAAATTGAGGAGTTGCAATTAAGTATTGATAAGGCAAAAATGCCTAAAGCAGCTAAAGAAAAGGCACAAAGCGAACTTAAAAAGTTATCGCGCATGTCGTCTCAATCATCTGACGCTTCTATTATTCGCACCTATATTGAAAATTTATGCGACGTACCCTGGAAAAAGAAAACCATCATCAATAAAGACCTGAAAAAGGCGCAAAAAATTCTTGATGATGATCATTATGGCTTGGATAAAGTTAAAGAGCGTATTTTGGAGCATTTAGCAGTACAAACCAGAGTATCTCATAATAAAGCCAATATCTTGTGTTTAGTGGGTCCACCGGGTGTGGGTAAAACTTCTTTGGGTGAGTCTATCGCCAAAGCGGTCAATCGAAAATACGTGCGTATGGCTTTAGGCGGCGTTCGTGATGAAGCCGAAATTCGTGGTCACAGACGTACTTATATTGGTGCCATGCCCGGCTCTATCGTGCAAAAAATGCAGAAAGTCAAAGTAAAGAACCCGTTATTTTTACTTGATGAAATTGAGAAAATGGCCAGTGATTATCGAGGTGATCCTTCATCAGCCATGCTTGAGGTGCTAGACCCTGAGCAAAATCATACCTTTAATGACCATTATTTAGAAGTTGATTATGACCTTTCGCAAGTGATGTTTGTCGCAACTGCCAACTCACTTGATTTGCCTCAACCATTGTTAGATAGGATGGAGATCATTGAATTATCTGGTTATACGGAAGATGAAAAGGTTCAAATTGCTAAGCGTCACTTAATTAAGCAAGCGATGGATAGTAACGGTATTAAGGCGGGTGAAATCAGTTTCAAAGATTCGGCTATTTTAAATATTATTCGTTATTACACCCGTGAAGCAGGTGTGCGTGGCCTTAATAGAACCATTAGCACTATTTGTCGTAAAGTGGTGAAAGAGGTGGTGCTTAAGAAGCGCAAAACCAAAGCTACCATTAGTGACAAGAATCTTGAAAAATATTTAGGCGTCAAGAAACATCGTTTTGGTTTGGCTGAAGAAAACAACCAAGTCGGTGAAGTAACTGGCCTGGCATGGACATCAGTTGGTGGCGATCTATTAACCATTGAGGCAACTGCTTATAAGGGCAAGGGTAAGCTTAACTATACTGGCCAACTAGGCGACGTCATGAAAGAATCCATTCAAGCGGCCATGAGTGTTACACGTACTCGCGCCGAGGAGTTGGGCATTGCTGATGATTTTCAAGATAAACTTGATATTCATATTCATGTGCCTGATGGCTCAACGCCAAAAGACGGCCCAAGTGCGGGCGCGGCAATGTGTACAGCTTTGGTATCTGTACTTACAGGACGCAAGGTTAAGGCTGATGTGGCTATGACGGGTGAAATCACACTAAGAGGTGAGATCACACCAATTGGCGGCTTAAAGGAGAAGATGTTAGCAGCCCTTCGTGGTGGCATTAAAACCGTTATTATTCCTGATGATAACGAGCGTGAGTTGTCTGAAGTGCCTGAGAAAATCAAAGGCAAGCTTAATGTGATCAAAGTTAAGTGGATTGATGAAGTGTTAGATATTGCGTTAGAAAAATAACAGCAAGTTTTATTATGGTTTCATGTAGGTATAGCCACTTTCTTGTAGAGTAACGATGCGCATCAAACATCCTTGCACTTCAACAACGCCAGGCAAAAAATCAATGTACTGTTCACGTTGTGAATCAGCTTTATCGGTGTAGTCTATGCCAGCACTGTATCTAATGCCGTCTTTAATCATGCGTTTGATGCGCTTTGAGTAATATTTAGTATCGGACTTCACCATGTTAAGCCCAGGGCCACAAGTAACAATTTCAACATTTACGTTATCTTTTCCGTAGAGATGCTGTAGATTATCTGCAGCATTCATGGCTAGCTTTTGAGTTTTTAATCCGCGTAAGTCAACATGAATGACAATATTATGCTTTTTAAGCGCATACGTGTTAAATACTGTAATGGCTACGATTAGCGCAATTAATATTTTGGGTCAAGACAACTTAAGCATGAATAAAAACCTGTTAAAGTACCGTCATGACAAT
>JACKQG010001473.1_pt1 | contig 32539 bp, 18 predicted proteins | sample 8237621 | NCBI WGS metagenome assembly JACKQG01 (sample SAMN15677084, study PRJNA649215) | marine metagenome | biome: marine; feature: Black Sea; material: saline water; isolation source: suspended particulate matter (SPM) from the Black Sea western gyre | collected 2013-06-09/2013-06-10 | depth...
GCCGTCGGGCAGGCTGTTTGATGAAACGCATTGCGATCAGGACGACGAGCAACAGCAGTGTGGCTGCGAGATGGAAGTCGACCAACCACGCGTTTGATGCCGGGACCAGGGAGTTCATTTCGTTTCTCCCGCGTGCCGATTCACTGGGAACGGTCTTTCGCTTCCTTGATCATCTCTTCCAGCTTGTCGAGTTCCTCGGGACTGATCCGTCGCGACTGCAAGGCATGTACCAGGTACTCGTCAAGGGCGCCGTCGAAGACCTTATCGAGGAAGCCGACCGCCAAATGGCGAAATGTTCGATCGCGCTGGACTTTGGCAGAGTACGTGTAGGCCTTGCCCGTCCTTTCGTGGCGCACCAGACCTTTTTGCTCCATGACCTGCAGAAGGCTCAGCACCGTGGTGTAGGCCAAATCGGCGCCGGCGGCGTTCATCGAATCGCAGATGACGCGGACCGTTGCCTTTTTGTGTGTCCAAAGGACTTTGAGCGCTTCGAGCTCTCGATCGGTGGGGATCAGTTCCTTCATAACCTTCTCCTACTGGACGACCCGTAGTAACATCTGTATTCTACTGGTCGACCAGTAGATTGTCAAGCGATTTGTGGGCGGATTGAAGACACGAGGCTTACGTGCCAACGGCACATCCCTATGCCAGCCCAGGGTGGAGCGACGCGAGGGAAACGAGCGTCGCGCAACCCTGGGTAAAGAGGACCCCAAAGCCAAAACCCCAACAGGGGTGGCCCTAAACGTCGAAGAACCGAGCCGTTAGGGCCGCCCTGTTGGGGCTTTCGGTTCTATCTGATCCCGTTTCCCAGGGTTGCGCGACGTTCGCGGACTCACGTCGCTTCACCCTGGGCTGGCATAGAGCCGCCCTTATCGGGGCTTCTTCTCCGCAGGTGGGTGATACACTTCCCATTCCCAGATTCGTGTCAGATCGCCTGGCGTCTTGGTCACCGTGAGACGAAGCTTTGTGGTCGTGACGGGCTCGAAACGCGTGTGCCAGTCGGGCGACTCGTTGTTGGTGATCTTTGTCTGGAGGATGTCCCGGTAGTCGTCGCCGTCGTGGTATTGAATCACGAAGTCGATGATCGGCGTGTGGGGCCACGGGCCTCCGCTCTGGCCGGTGACGATTCTGGTGGCGCTGATCGTTTGAGGGCTCTCCCAAGTCAGTTCCACATGCGTCGGACTTTCCTCGTCGCTGACGTAACGCAAACGGTTGTCCGTGTAGCTCACTCGGCCGTCGTTCACGTTGGTGACCGGGTAGTTGGCCTTTTTGTAGGCGCTCGTGGCCGTGGCCTTGGCGCTTCGAGCCAGGTTTGGCCCCGCCGTGTCGATCCACTCCGGCGGCCTCGGTGGGAACGGCACGGGCAGATCCCCTACGCCTTCGGTCATCAGCCCCTTCAAGTCGTCAAGGTACTTCGCGTACACGTCGCGAGGATTCCCGTTACGCGTCTTGCGCACGGCAGCCGCCATACCCACGACCTCGCCCATCATGCCGCAGGTCCGCATCACTCGCACGGTGCCCAACGCCACGTGAGTCACACTGATGTTCCGCCCGGCCATGAACAGGTTTTCGATGTTCCGCGAGTAGAAGCAACGGTAAGGAATCGGATACGGCTTGCCCCGATGGAACTCGGCGTGCGAGCGGAACTCTTCGCCAGGAAACTGGTCGGAATGAATGGGGTAGTGCAGATCGATCGACCACGTAGCGGTCACGCACGCGTCGGGGTAGGACTTGGCTTCGTCCACGTCTTGCTGCTTCAGGATCAAGTCGCCCATGAGCCGTCGCGACTCTCGCTTGCCGCCGATATGAGCAACCCAATCCAGTTCCAGATTGGCGTACTGCTCCTTGTCCGGCGCGTGGTTCTTCTGGAACGACCAATTGCCGAAGACCGCCCGCAACCCGTGGTCGCGTACCTTCTCGAAATCGTCGACTTGGTCCCAACGGAAGCCGGTCTCCCAATTCCAATCGCCGCGCGTCGCCCGCTGGTAAGTCTTTTCGTTGAATTGAATTGCCCAAGGCGTTTCGGGGAATGCAGTCGGCTGCTCGGTTTGCCGGGTCCGCCACATAACCGATGTGCCCATGGTCTGCCGGTCAGCTTCTCCCACGGCAAGCGACTCGCCCGTCTCGGCGCGGCTTTCGCGTCCGTAGCGATGGTCAGCCCCAGCCAGTACCCCGAGATTCGCGTCGCCCGTGCAGTCGGCAAACCATTTGGCCGTAAACCGCAACACCTCGTTCGTGCGAATGTTCTTGCCCAGCACGGCCGTAATGCGATTGTCTTCCATCTCCGCATCAAAAACGTGCGTGTTCAGGAACAGGCGCAGCGTGGGTTCGGCTTCGACGATCACTTGTTTCTTCTCGTCGCCAAACTGCTCAGCCGTCCCCGCGTTGCCGCCGTGGGGCGGTGCCAGTTCGCGGACCACGCCGCCAATGGCCGGATAGGGCGGGAGATGAATCCGGCCGCCAAGGCTCACGCGGACTTCGGACGAATTATTGCCGCCAAGCACCGGCCGGTTCTGCACAAGCGCCACGTCCAGTCCAAGACGCGCTGCCGAGACCGCCGCGCAGCAGCCGGCCATGCCTCCGCCAACCACGACCAAGTCGAAGTGCCCCGCGTCTTTGGGCGTCTCGGGAAAACCGAGTAGCTTGCGTCGCCATTCGGCCATTTCCGGATCGTCGTTGGGGGGTACGAAATCCGCAGCGGTCGTCAGCACAATCGCATCGCAGCGCCCATCGAAGCCCGTCAGATCACGCAGGGCGAAAGCCACCTTGCCTGCGGGCAGCTTCACCGTACCACCGTCCTGCCAACGCCATTCGGCCCCTTCAGTGCCAAAAGTCGTTTCCAGCGGCTTTCCTTCTGCCAGCAGTTGGAATTTGCCCGGCGTGCCAGGTGCGCGGAACGTCGCCGCCCAGTCTCGAGTGCGCACCCAAACACGCTGCTCGCCAGCAGCCGGTAATTCGACGGTCGTTACAGCATCCTCGACCGGTCGCCCAAGTCCGTGGGCCAGCAATACGGGCGATCCCATCTGGTCCATATACTGCTGGTCGATCATCCAGCCGCCAAGGTGGTCGAACCCCTCGGCCTCGATCAAAAGAGTCCGATCGTTTTCGGCGGCGAACAGAGCGACTGAAGTGTACAGAAACAGACAGACAGCCGCAGCTCGTTGGAGAGCAACACGCATGATAAGCTCCTTCTTCTGTCGGCGAACGATGGAGAATCAGGACCACCACCCCGGCCCTCTCGACGATCAGTCTACATCCCCAACCGGCCGGTGCAAGCGAGCGTCTTGGTGACGCTCGCAGTGTGGAAGCGTTGACAGGGCGTGTGCATGATTCAAAATAGTGCGTGGACGAACCGCGAGACTCGGATCAGGCTCAGAGGAAACCGCGCTCTGCGATGAATTGATGCGATGAATTGAAAGGAACGACAATGTCCCTTCGACCATTGGACGTCTTGAAAGTGATGCGGCTCGCAGTATTGGCGTGGATGTGGACCACGTGGCTTTGCGCCGCAGAAACGGGCGTCGCGGCTCGACCGAACATCGTGTTGATCATGGCTGACGACATGGGCTATTCGGACATCGGCTGCTATGGCGGCGAGATTCGTACGCCGAACTTGGACCGTCTGGCCGCGGGCGGGTTGCGGTTTTCCCAGTTCTATAACTGTGCCCTGTGCGGTCCGTCGCGAGCGGCGTTGATGACCGGATTGTACAACCAGCAGGCCGGTGTCCAGCAGTGGACCGGGCTGTTGAATGACCGTTGCGTGACGGTGGTGGAACTCTTGAAGCAAGCCGGCTACTCGACGTACGCGGTAGGCCGCTTGGATATGACCACGGCCGACAAGTGGCACGATCCCCGGCAAATTGCCCAGTATGTCGATCGGTTCTTTGGCAGCACCGGGCACTCGGGGCCGGGCAACTACTTCAAACCAGTACGAGAAAGCCCGTTCTTTCTGGATGGCGAGCCGTTCGAGTTTCCTGCCGGGGGCACTTACAAGACCGATCTAATCACCGATTACGCAGTCGAGTTCATCGGCGAGGCGGTCAGCCAAGAAAGACCCTTCTTTCTGTACGCATCGCACTACGCTCCGCACTGGCCGCTGCATGCCAAGCCCGACGATATTGCGAAGTACCGCGAGATGTACGCGCAGTTTGGCTGGGACGAATTGCGATCGCGCCGGTACCAGCGTTTGATTGAACTCGGACTGATCGAAGACACGTGGTCGCTCACGCCGCGCGATGGGCGTGTTCCTCCGTGGCAGGACGCCGGGCACAAGTCGTGGGAAGCGGAGCGCATGGCCGTCTACGCCGCTCAGATCGACTGCCTGGACCAGAACATCGGTCGAATCTTGGAGGCGATCCGCGAGGCAGGTGTAGAAGAGAACACGCTGGTCTTCTTCCTATCCGACAACGGCGCGTCGGACCAGGTGTGGAGCCGTCCGCTTGATCGGCAAGGCAGCACATGGCGGCTCGACGGTACACTCACCCAGGTCGGCAACAGTCCGTCGATCATGCCCGGAGGCTCCGACGCGTTCGTGACCGGCGGCCCGCCTTGGGCCAATGTCTCGAACACGCCCTTCCGTCGATACAAAGCCACATGCCACGAGGGTGGAATTGCCACGCCGCTGATCGCCTATTGGCCGGACGTGATCCGAGAGGGCGGCGGAATCACACATCAAGTTGGGCATATCATCGACATCACGGCCACCTGTCTGGACGTAGCGGGCGTCGCGTATCCCCGCCGCTTCCAGAATCGTCACGTGCTGCCCTTGGAGGGCAAGAGCCTTCTGCCGGTGTTCGAGGGTCGAAAGCGTGATGGCCACGAGACGCTGTGCTGGAACGTCCATGGTTGCCGAGCCGTACGGTCGGGCCGATGGAAGCTGGTCGCTGCAAGAGGCAAGCCGTGGGAGCTGTACGACCTGGAATCCGATCGCACGGAAACTCACAACTTGGCCAGTGAACAACCCGACCGAGTCGCATCCCTGTCGGCCGCCTACCAGGTCTGGGCGCAGCGATGCGGTATCATCAAACCCGGCACCCGCTAAAACTGGTACACTCTCAGTATTGTCGTGCTAAGTCAGGCCGCCGTCGGGAAGAAATCGCCGCTTCGCGGCCACGGTCATCGGAAAAGCGTTCCTGATCGATGGTTATAGATTGGTGGTTATAGATAAGAAACGAAATGAGGATGGAATCACGGGTGTCTTCATTTATAACCAGCAATCTATAACCAACCCCCCAAGTGGTCTTTGTACGGTGCGAATCCGCCGTAGTTGGGAGAACTGAAATGAAGCGTCGAGAGTTTCTGACTTGGCTTGCGAGTAGCGTTGCCTTGCCGCAGATTTCGTGGGGCGCAGAAAAGGGACAACTACGGATCGCGACGTTCGCGGCGGACGTTACGCCGCCATTGGGCGCCGTGCTGTGTCATGGCAACGTGACGCCGGCCAAAGAGATCGTCGATCCGCTATCGGCCCGCGGCGTGATTCTGATGGCCAACCAACAGCCCATCGTGCTTTGCGCCGTCGATTGGGTCGGTATTGGGAACGGGGCGCACGATGCTTGGCGTGCAGCGCTGGCGCAAGCGGTCGGCACTTCGCCGGATCGAGTCACCGTGCATTGCGTTCACCAGCACGACGCTCCGGGGATCGACGATTCGACCGAGGAAATCCTGGCGGCCAACGGCATGGGTGGCCGGATGTTCGATGTGGCGTATGCACGCGAGGCGCGCAAGCGAACGGCCCGTGCGGCGAGCGAAGCGGTCGCTAAGGCCATACCCGTCACTCATGTCGGCTGCGGCAAAGGTGTGGTCGAGAAAGTGGCTTCGAATCGGCGGATTCTCGGTCCCGATGGCCGCTGTGTGATGACGCGAATGAGCAGTTGTCGCAATCCCAAGGCTATTGCGGCGCCCGAGGGGATCATTGATCCGCATGTGCGAGCGATCAGCTTTTGGAACGGCGAACAACCTCTGGCCGTGCTGACTTACTACGCCACACATCCGCAAAGCTATTATGGACGCGGCGGCGTCAGCGCCGACTTTGTAGGCATGGCACGCTCGATGCGCGAAGCCGCGATACCCGGCGTCGCGCACATTCATTTCAATGGTGCGGGAGGCGACGTCGCAGCCGGAAAATACAACGACGGCTCACCCGAACGGCGCCCGCTTCTTGCCCAGCGACTGGCCGAGGGCATGCGGCGCGCGTGGGAGGCGACAGAACGTGAACCAATCCGCGCGAGCGACGTTGGGTGGCGAGTATGCCCGGTTCGCTTGCCAGTGCGTGAGTCGATAACCAAGGAAGCCTGTCTGGAAAAGGTCCGTAACCAGAGCCTCCGCGATCGCGACCGCCGCTTCGCTGCTCGCGATCTTGCTTGGCTCGAGCGGATGAACTCCGGGCATCGCATCCCGCTCGGTTGTCTGCAGTTGCGAGATGACTATATCTTGCACATGCCGGGCGAGTTGTGCATCGGCTATCAACTGGCGGCCCAAGCAATGCGTCCGGACGACTTTGTCTGTATGGCAGCCTATGGCGACCTCGGACCCGGTTACATCTGCCAGAAGATCGCATATAGCCAGGGAGGCTACGAGACAGGGTGGGTATCGCGAGTGGCACCTGACGTGGAGGAAACGTTGATGGTTGCAGTCCGCCAACTGTTGGCTGTCAATGAAGGCCGGTAGCAGGCAACTTTTCGTTTAACCCCGAGCCGGAGGCGACGACCGTGGCGCATCGAGCCGTCTAAAACAACCGTCGCCTCCGGCTCGGGGTTAAACATGCAGAACGCGAGGGAGATCAATGAAGATTCGATGTGACAGTCTTTGGCGCGTATGGTCTGTGGCGATCATCTCTGTACTTGTTGCCGGCACGTCAAACACAAACGCGGCTGAAGACGAACTGTCAGAACTGCGGGCTGACCTGAGCAAGATCAAACAGCGGATTCTGAAGCCTCTTCTACAGCCGGTTTCTGCGACGACAGCGCGCGGGCTCATGGCCTCACTGCGGCCGGACGGCAGTTGGCCGGATATTGACTACGAGGACCGGACGCGATCGGGCTGGAAGACGCCCTCGCATCTGTCTCGCGTGAGCGTGTTGACTCGGGCATACAAGTCTCCTGGTTCGGAGCTTTGCGGCAACCAGGCGTTACGGAACTCCGTCCATTCCAGCTTGGATTATTGGCTCGACCATGATTTCCAGAACTCGAACTGGTGGTGGAACCGGATCGGGGTACCCAAGTCACTTCATCCCGTGCTCTTGCTTCTGGAGGACGAATTGGCCGAGGGACAACGCAACAAGGCGTTGAAGATCCTATCGCGAGCCAGTATCGGAATGACGGGTCAGAATCTGGTTTGGGTAACCGAGATCGTCGCGGTCCGAGCGATTCTTGAAAGAGATCCGGAGTTGGCGGCCACCGCGTATCGACGCATCGCCGGCGAAATCCGCATTGCGACCGGCGAGGGCATTCAACCGGACTTCAGTTTCCATCAACACGGCCCCTGTTTGTACAGCCATGGATACGGGGCCGCCTTTGTCGCCGACTGCTCGCGCATCGCCGCGCAAGTGTCGGACACGCGGCTTGCCTTCCCGCCCGAGAAGGTAGCCGTGTTGAGCAGCCTGATACTGGATGGCAGCCAGTGGATGGCCCGCGGCGGTGCGTCGGACTTCGGTGCCGAGGGCCGGGAAATTTCGCGTCCGGGACAGAGCGTTCGTTATCTCGGCACGGCGGCGCAGAACATGCTTAGCGTGACAACCGACCGTTCGCAAGAGTTTCAGCAGTTGGCGGCGCGTGCGGCGGACGAAGAGGCTCCGCCGTTGGTGGGCAATCGGCATTTCTGGCGTTCGGACATGATGGTGCATCACAGGTCCGGCTACTACACGTCCGCCCGTATGTTCTCGCGAAGGATTGCCAACACGGACCAACCGTGCAATAGCGAGGGATTGAAGAGCCATCACATTGCCGATGGCTGCAACCTCGTGATGCGAACGGGCCGGGAGTATTACGACATCTTTCCTGTGTGGGACTGGCAGAAGATACCAGGTACGACGGTCGAGCAACGACCGCAACTGGATGGCTCACCCCGCCGTCAAGGCGAGCGCACGTTCGTGGGCGGCGTTTCGGACGGAACTTACGGTCTGGCGGCTTTCGATTTTTCGCGTGACGACCTTGCCGCGCGCAAGAGTTGGTTTTTCTTCGACGACGAATACGTTTGTCTAGGTGCGGGCATTACGTGTCCAACCGAAAACTCCATTGTCACGACGCTTAACCAGTGCCATTTGGTGGGCGACGTGGCCGTGTGCGAAGATGGTGTGATTCGGTGGCTTGCGCGAGAAAGCCACGACCTGGACCAACCGGCCTGGGTGTGGCACGACCAGATCGCCTACTTCTTCCTGCAACCCGCGCAAATCTCGCTTCGCAACGCCGCCCAGCAAGGCAGTTGGCAGCAGATCGCGCTTCGTTACTCCGACAGTCCAATCTCTCGCGATGTTTTCGCGCTGTGGATTGATCACGGCACGCGACCGCAAGACGCAACGTACGCCTATTGTGTTATTCCGGGGATCAATTTGCCGGCAGATGCCCCGTTGGCCTCGCCGGCAGTGACGGTCCTGGCAAACACGCCGCAGCTACAAGCCGTACGGCACGAGAATCAAAAGATCGCTGCGATGGCATTCTATGAAACGGGAAGCGCGAACATCCGTCCGGACTTGACCGTAGGTGTGGACACGCCATGCCTCGTCTTGCTGCGCGAGACGCCTGAGAGAATGACAATCTCCGTATCGAATCCGACGAACGAAGAAGGCACCGCAATCGTCGAGGTCAGCAAGAGACTGCGAGGCGAGGGCGTCGAAACCTCCGAAGGCCAGATCGGCTCTCGGATCACATTCAATCTCCCTGATGGAATCTTCGCCGGAAGAAGTGTGACGCGATCGTGGAAAACAGAATGATGGGCGTCGGCGAGTAGTGCAATGCTAACGCCAAGTTATCCAATGCGAAACCATGCCGTCTGTTGATAAGTGTGTATGGTTCCGCTATCTTGTCTCCTCCGACCGTTACTTTCACCCTCAGGAGTAAGAACATGCAAAAGCCCCTGTACCTTTCGACTTTGACCTGCCTCTTGGTGATCTGCTTTGGTGCGTTGTCTCACGCGGCTGAGGCGCCCGCGAAGATCCAGGTACTGCTGATCGCTGGCGACGACGTTGCCCCGTTCCACGACTGGCGCGAGAATTCCGAGGCCACCCGCGAAGTACTTGTCGCGACCGGCCGATTCGGCGTGCGCGTGTGTGAAGATCCGCTGATCCTCGAATCGGCTACGGCGTTGGAGGCGTACGATGTGATCGTCTTCACCATGTTCAACAGATCCCTGCCAATGCTCTCCGATCTAGGCAAGAAGAACATGGTCAAATTCGTGGAAGGCGGCAAAGGATTCTACGTCCAGCACCTGGCCAGCGCTTCGTATGGCGAGTGGGAAGAGTTTGGCAAGATGTGTGGCCGCCACTGGGTGATGGGAACGTCGGGCCACGGCCCGCGGAGCGTCTTCAAGTGCAACATCACCAAAACGGAACATCCCATCACCAAGGGGATGGAGGATTTCAAAATCTTCGACGAACTGTACGCCAAGCTGCAAGGCGACGAGCCCATCGAAGTGCTTGTCACGTCGGATTCCGACTGGAGTGAGCAGACCGAGTCAATGGTCTTCACGTGCACCTATGGTAAGGGTCGCTGCGTACACAACGCATTGGGCCACGATCGCAAGGCGATCATGGACCCGGACTGCCGGAAGTTGCTCGCTCGCGGCGTCGAATGGGCCGCCACCGGTGAAGTCACCTGCGACTGACGCGCCGCGCGTATCGTTTCTGACTTGGCCGAGTCACTCGTTCAGGACGATCCCCAATTCCAATGGCAATCACCGTCGTCGACTATTCCGATGTGTACTTCGCCGAGATCAAAGAAGGCGAGGTTCCGCGGAGGCGCGACGGGAAGTTCGTTTTGATGGCAAACAACGGAAACCGTTTCGCCGTGTTTTCGCCGCGAGGCTTGTCGTTCTATCACGCGAACATCGTCGAACGGTTTCTGTCGCTGCAGGGGATCGGAGGACAGTACAACGCCAAGCGAGATTCTTTCCAACCGCAGCCATCGACCTGGGAGATCCTCGGGGGCGGCCACTGGCAATTGGACGAAGAGCAAGGAACGCTCCGCCTGTTCGGTCGCTCGCAGGCGTATGGAGGCGTCGACTTGGAAGCTCTAGCCGACCAGCTACGTTCGGTCGACGGCTTTCCCGAAGTCGGCCAGATCGCCGTGGGGTGAAACGCAGACGTGCCACCGTCGTCAAACTCGCTCCGTCGGCAGCGTCAAATGCCGAGGCTTGGCCCCACCGGCCCCGCGCCGGTGGTCTACAGGTTTGACGACCAGCGCGTGGGCACTAATGCCAGCTAGAGCCCACCGGCCCCGTGCCGGTGGTGAACCGCTTTGCCAACTACATGCGGAACCGCCATAACACAGGCATTGCCGCTAGTTTCCAAACCCTTTTCCACCGGCACGGGACCGGTGGGGAGTTGACGCTAGCTGCGACCGCTGATTAGTCTCCAGACCTGTTTCCACCGGCGCGGGGCCGGTGGGGAACTGGCAAAGTGGCGTTGTCCGACGAGGAAAGCCGACCACGAAATCGACGGCTTCAGCCGGCAATCGCCGAACTTGGCGACTTGAAGTGGATCACCGCTGTACGTGGATCTTTCCCAAGTTGTACCAACCGTCGGGTCGTCGACCGGCGATGGCCAGCTTGACGGACGGTTGGTCGGTTTGCTCTGCCACGACGGCGATATCCAGATCGTATTCGCCGTCGGCCATTTCCTCTGGAATGACCACTGCGTTGTCGTACAAGTTGTCGCCCGGCAGCCACGAGCGAAGATCTGCTTCGGTGAGGAGAATCTCGCATGCCTTATCTTGTCTGAAGCGAACCGCCAATCGGAACCCCCGGTAGCACGGGGCCACGCCTTTGTTTTCCCACCACGAGGTGAACACCAACTCGGCACCCGGCTTCACCTTCGAAGGATACGTGAATTTGCGCAGCACGAACCGGTAGCCCATCCGGCGGAGCCACCGATTGACTTGTGGCCACCATTCTTCGGGAACGGGCGATGATTTGGCATTGAATGACGAAATGTGCCATTTCAAAGACTGATCAATGATGTAGTCGACGTCCCATCCTTTGTCTTTCCAGTGCTGGATGACCCAGCACACCTCCAAGGTTACCGGTGCTTTCTGCCAAGCGTCTCGCATCCCGAAATTGATGATTGCCTGTGGATAGTAGTCCAACATGTGGGACCAAGTTGGGCTGAAGCCGCCCATGTCGCCCAGGCAATCGACTCGCCAACCGACGTCTCGTTTCGACAGGCCGTATCGGTTGGTCTTCTCGTCGGTCAGCAGCATGGCCAGATGCGTTTTGGGGAATGCATCCACATAACTGTCCACCAGTGCCTCTCGGGTCTTCTGGCCAAGACGGGCCGAGCCAGCTCCCTCGCCCCAAGCTCCCACGATGGACAGATCCACGCTTTCCAGATCCGCGTTTCCATCGTAGCGAGTTCCCAGGTCTCGGATCATGCCGCCGAAATGCTCGACGTATCGCGGATCCTCCGGGTCCGTTCGCCACTTCTTTTCAGCCAGGCCCTCTTCCGGCCCGACCATCGCCCGGTACCAGTCCGGCACATCGTTGTCCGCTCCCGTGCCGTAGGGAGCGATGCGAAGCAGTAGAGTTTGGCCCCGAGCCGCGGCCGTTTCCAGAGTTTTGTCGATAAGGCCCCACCGATACTCGTCCTTGACCGGCTCGATAAACCTCCAATACACGCGGAAGTATGCCAGCGAAGTCATGGGGTGGTTTTCGTTTTCGAGGTTGCCGTCGAACTCCTGATATTCGATGGGGTACCCCTCAGTCCACTTCTTGCCCTCGTTCAGCTTGTCCCCGTTGAATCGTTGGAAGGTCATAAACCCAATACCGGGGTTGACCAGCACGTCGTCAATCTCCTCCGGTCGAACAACGACCGTTTCCTGCGATGAAACGACCAACGGCCACGCGGACATCAAGACAAAGGAAACGCAGTACGCAATACGCATCGGAAATTCCTCTCATTCTTAAGCACCCAGTCACAGATCTTTGGGCAAAGCCGATGGCAGAAACCCGGTTTTTTCGGAAAAACCGGGTTTCTATTTCGCCGGGAAATTTGTGCACGGGTGCCTATATCCCCTAGGTAAGCACCATCAACAACTCGATCAGGGGCGTCTTGCTCGTACGTTGGCCGTTGCTTCCATGACGGCGTCGATGTCTGCCCCGGGATTCGTGCCGTCTGTTGCAGTGCCCTTTGCCTTGCTGTTTGGCAAAACACGGTACGTCTCCGGATCGACGCCGGCTTCCTCGAACGAATCGAACCACAGATTTCCGTCAGGATAGGACTTGGGGCTGGATTGGCGGGCGCGTTCCGTGCCGACTCGAATGATCGTGTTGCCCTTCATCATGCTGTCGCCGCGGATGTGCGAGCCGCGTCCGGGGTTCCAGCCGACGCCACCACCATCGGGCTTCACGCCGTAGCTGCCCGGTGTCAATAGGTTGTCGAGGAAGACCAGGTTGTCGGTCGCTGGATTCGTGAGCGAGATGATGTTCACGTCGTTCCACGAGGTGTTGTGATGGAAAGTGAAATCCCGTCCGGCTATCTGGAACATTCGACCGGCGCTACGAGCGGGAAAGTCAGACGCGCTGCCAAATCGCTCGAACACGTTATGCTCGAACAGAATGCGGGACGTCGGATCGGCGCCCGGCTTGACGGGGCCACTGCTGCTGTGGCGCGCGATGGCGACGCCGTTCACGCAGTTGATGATCCGGTTGTATCGAATCGTGATGTCGTTCGTTGTGTCCCACGGTTGGCCCTGGCTTGGGCTAGAGCTTTTCAGCACGAAGGCATATCCCGTCTGCGCTTCGGCCCAACAGTTCTCGAACACATTGCCTTCGAGCAGCACGCGCCGTGCCGTCTTGATCTCGAACAGATTCTTCACGGCCCAGTTGTTCGGGTACTTCAGCTTTGCCCAGTCCGGGTTCTTATAGAAGTGGCACCGCCGGATCTCGATGTCGCTGGCGACCAAACATTCGGCCGAGTTCTTCGCTCCGCCGAACATGATGTTTTCTGATCCGCCCTCGAGAAAACAGTTTTCGATCTTGAATGGTCCGGGGCCATCCCAGGTGCAGATGGCCTGCGAGTCGAATCCGTGAATGTGGCATTCGTCGATCCACGAGTCGATGACCGCAGTCCACCGGCTGTTCATCGCCAGGCCCCGCTGGCTGTTCAGTTCGGAGTTGCCGTGGATGTAGACCCGATCCAAGACAAAGTGCGAAGGCACGTCTTCCAGCCGTGTCCTCTTATTATGAGAGATCTCAACGATCGAGCTTACACGCTTTACCTCGGGCGCGGTCGTGAACTCGACGCCAATGAATCGGTAGTGGTGCGCACCAGGCACTGTGCGCAAGGCCGGCTGGCCGTTCCTGGCGGTAACGATCTTCGGCATGTGCTCAGCGTCGGCTGGCGTAACGCGCGTCCCCGGCGGGGGAAGTTGGCTATTGGCGGACGATTTCACGACGATCCAGCCATCGCCGTCCTTCCTGGGCAACGTGAACGTGCCCGTGTACGTGGCACCGGCCTGCAAGATGATCATGTCACCTGGTCGAGCATCGTCGATGGCTTGTTGGAAATCCCCATCAGCCGGCACCTTGATGACTCGCCCAGCCTGCTCCGGCATGCTCGTGTCCACGGAGAACCGCGGCAGTTCGGGGAGGTTGCACGAAGCTCGATTCTCTTGTGCAGCTTGCACATTCGCATTCTCCTGAGCCCAAAGGCCGGAGACGAGAACGACGATTGCAGTGAAAGCAGCGTAGACGGGGGAAGACCAAGAATTCGTCAAAGTCATCGCTTTCTCCCTTGTTCAGATTCGCAAAAGTCACTTCACTGGACGTGCCGAGAAACGTGCGTCACTGCCCAAGCCAGAATCCCTACGAGCACGGCAAACGAATGATACAGTCGATTCATGGCTGTGTCCTCACGGCGCGGTGTGTTCTCTTGAGTCTTTCCCATGATATCCGCTAGTCCGGGCGCGATTCTATGGGGGGCTGCGTCGACAGGATCCATTCCCGTAACGCGATTGAAAGTTGCTTCGCAGTGATTTGCATGTGAATGCAATAGATGTTATGAAAACCGCTGATCGACTGATGTACCGACACAGCTAATCGAAAGGAGCGTGACATGACTCGTTCGAGGCAATTTGCGGGGATCTCCGTTGCGGCTCTGCTCGTGGCGGTCTCTACCATCACATCCGCTCTTTGCGCGGAGCCGATCGACGTCGGTAGCAGGCTGGAATTGTTTGTTGACGACCACCTGATCGGCGAAATTCGCGGCGACGTTTGCCAACAGTTGCTGAAGCCCGAACCGAAAGACGTTGTGTTTGTGGCTGACGAGCCTTGGGAAGGCAACACCAGTGGCTATTACACCTATTTTCAGGACGGCGATACTTACCGCATGATCTATCGCGGCTGGCAGCACGATGAAAAGATGAAAGCCGCTCACAAGGAAGTCACCTGCTACGCCGAGAGCAAAGACGGCATCCAGTGGACCAAGCCGAATCTCGGTTTGTTCGAGTGGAACGGCTCGAAGGAGAACAACATCGTCTGGCTGGGACCCGGCTCGCACAACTTCACGGCGTTCCGTGACGACAACCCGGCGACGCCGGACGAGTCGCGCTACAAGGCGTTTGGCGGCGGGCGCGGCGGCTTGCTGCCGCTTCAGTCGCCCGACTGCAAGAGTTGGAAGCTGATCCGGGACAAGCCGGTGATTACGAACGGAGCGTTCGACTCGCAGAACCTCGCCTTTTGGGACGTGGACCGCGGCGAGTATCGCGCCTACTGGCGTTACTTCGGTAATGGTGTGCGCTCGATTCGTACCGCGACGTCAAAGGATTTCATAACCTGGGAAGACGAAGCCGACCTTGCCTACACCGAAGGCACGCCGCTTGAGCATCTCTATACGAACGCCATCCAGAAGTATTTCCGTGCGCCGCACCTCTTCATTGGTTTTCCCACACGCTACGAGCCGAAGAGCCAACAGGTCGAGCCAATTCTGATGACCAGTCGCGATGGATACACGTTCCATCGCTACGCCGAACCCGTGATTCCGCGAACGGCTCCGAAAGACCGCGACCACAATCGCAGCAACTACATGGCGTGGGGTATGTTCCAACTGCCCGGCAAGCCGAACGAGATCTCCGTCTACGGCACGGAGAATTACTACGAACGCACACCGGGCCGAGTCCGGCGATTCGTGTATCGCGTGGATGGTTTCGTAGCCCTGCGGGGCGGTGTGGATGGCGGCCAGGTGACGACCAAACCGCTGCGTTACACGGGCCGGCGACTGCTCCTCAACTACGTGGTTCGCACAGGCGGCTCCATGATGCTCGAGGCCCTCAATGAATCGGGGGACGTCGTCGGAAAATCGAAACCGCTCAGCGGCGATGCCGTCGACGCTCCGGTGGCCTGGGAACAGGAACCGGGATTTAGCCAAGGTGTGATTCAACTTCGTTTTACACTCAACAAGTCAGACGTGTTTTCTCTCCGATTTGATCGACGAGCATGAATTTACAGACAACAGAATCCGCGAAGCTCCTCTCCTGCTGGGGATTGGTCCTTCTGATTGTTTCTACCGCGATCGGCGCTGAGCCCGCGAAGGGACCCTCTTTTCCACGAATCGCGAATGTCTATGGAACGGCGTTGACGGCGGACGGAGGGAGGTTCCACGGCGAAGACCGCACGCTGGTAGAAGTCGCCAACTACGATCTGTTGATCGGTGTCGGGCGGCCGCGAGGCAGCGCCAAGGGCGACGAGGTGTTTCGGGAGCAACTGGCAAAACTCAAGAAGATAAATCCTCATCTGATGGCCCTGCATTTCGCGTGCAGTGCGCCTTATACGCACATCGCGCCGCAGGAAAAAGCCCTTGCCTCTCGACAGCCCGGTCAGATTCTGCCTTGGCTTTTGCAGACCGATGGAAAGCCGATCGCCGGATGGCCCGGCACCTACATGCTGAACATGGCGGCGCCGGGTGTCGTCGAGTGGCTCGCGCACCAGACGGCGCCCGCGGTCCATCAGATCGGTTACGACGGTGTGTTCATCGACTGCATGGGGCCCCATTTCGACAGTTGGGCTTGCGAGATCGCCACCGGAAAGCCGTACACGGTCGACTGCGACGCAGACGGCAAAGATGACGATCCCGAGAAGCTCAAGAAGATCTGGACGGACGCAAAGACGGCGTTGGCCCGCCGCACTCGTGAATTGCTCGGCTCCAAAGCGATTTTCATGGCCAACCAGGCGGGGCCGAGTACCTACGACCAATTGAATGGGATTTATCTGGAGGACTACATCGACGCGATCCTCGACCGGGGCATGTCCTGGGAGACGGTGCTCGACAAGTATCTTCATTGGGCCAAGACTCCCCAGCGACCCAACGTGACTGTGCTGGGCTGCGGCAGTGCCGTCGAGCCGCCCTTCGAGCCGTTTAAGCTTTCGCCGGAGGAGCGAGCCAAGTTTCTCAAGCGAGGCAAGCTACGCCACGGGCGAATGCGTTTCGGACTGGCCACGACCTTGATGGGCGACGGGTACTACAGCTTCGACTTGCATACGCGATGGCGAGGGCAGTATTGGTGGTATCCCGAGTTTGATGCCCCTTTGGGCTATCCCACGGGGCCGTGTGAGCGAAACCTGGACGGTACATGGCGTCGGCAGTTCGACGGAGGGCTGGTCGTCGTAAATCCGACAGACTGGGACGCGTCCGTCGAACTCGACCAGTTGCACCGCGACGTCAGCAGCGACCAAGTCGATCGGCGTTTCGTGGTTCCCCGTATGGATGGTCGTATCTATGTGCCCAACGACGGGCCGATCCGCCCGGGCACGCTGCCCCCGGCCGAGCCGGCGCTTACGATGACAGGTCCGGCGGGCATCGTCGAGCGCGACGGCAATCTGGTTCTCCGCGACGGCCAGGGCATGGCGATCCTGATAGGCCGGTCAGGACTGATCGAAAGCCTCTGCTGGGATGGACAGGAACTGATCGACTCGATCGCCCCGGTGATCGTGACCGATGACAAATGGCGCAACTTCGACACGGCGGACCTCGAACACCAAGTCGGACCCGACGACATTCTCACACTGACCGGCAATCGCATCTACGGGCAGCAGGTCATCGAGTTCACGCAGACACTCCGCTTGGCGGGCGGCCGCCTTGAGTCCGAGTATCGTTGGCGAGCGAAGACGCCGCTGCAATTGAGGGCGTTTCGGCAGAGCGTGCGATTCTTGCCTCGCCTCTTCGGTGGAACCAGGTTGCGCGCAGGCGAGAACGAGGTTTTGTTGCCGAAAAAGGTGGCAGAGGATCCAAACCTAGCAAATGGAATCACCTCGGCAATCTTGTCGATTGGGGACCGCGGGTCGGTAACGATCCGGCTGCCGCAGTCAGGGCATCTTGTTGACGATCGTTATTACAACGGACCAGGATACCTGCTGGCCTTCTACCCCATTGCCGGCGAGATCGCGGAGGCCAGAGAGTGGTCCTACAGGATCGAGATCAATCGCAATGATGCGGAGCCCGCGACCCCGGCAGGCGGCCAGTGAAGCGGCAGAAATGGTTATAGATTGATGGTTATAGATTGATGGTTATAGATTAATGGTTATAGATTAATGGTGACGCCTCAAAAGGGAAACGGCGATTCCTGTTTCAGTTTCGGTGATTCAATCTATAACCATCAATCTATAACCCGTCTGAATCTTCAACTTCCGCGTAGAACAACCACTTCCGTTCCCAAAATCGCTGCAGTTTCGCGACGATCGTATTCTCGCCCGACTTCAGGTTTACGGAAGTCGTGAATTCACTCTCGCGCACGCCCTTTTCATTGGGCACATAGCCGAGCGGCTCGCCATTCACCCAGAGCTGCGCGGAGCTTGAGGCGCCGAATCGTAGCGTTCGCGGTCCCGCGGCATCGGCGGTTATGGTGGTCGCGGCGTAGACGACGTCGCCGACCTGAGTATCGCGGTTGCTCCCGAGTTCAATCATCGGCAGTCCGGATTCTGCCGCACGGACAGGAGCCCACTTGTCCAAAGGCGGATGCTCCAATTGAGATTCGACTGGCGTCGACGTCCATGTGATCGGGTACCAGGCGGGATTTGAGTGGCGCGGGCTTACGCGCCATTCTCTCAGTGGCGTCGTCCCTCGGTCACCAACGTCGGAAACCGGCGTCACGGTCAACGCTGCAACCGCCCAGCCTGTGGGACCACCGAACGTGAAATCGAGTTTGCCATCATGCGCCGGCGCAACGAATTCGCGCGCGACGATCGAACCCTTGTCGTGTACGGTGTCCAGCAACTGGACTGTACCGTTGACGGCGACCATGCCCGAAATCTGGAAATTGCGATTGGTCCAGGAAGGGTTCGTCGTAACGATCCGAATCGCGTAGTTGCCGGGTTCAACATCGACTCGGAAACGATGCGGCGCTCCGCATCCGACGTTTGTCAGCAGAGGCGTTGGCGGCCCGTGTTTGTATGGCCAGAACAGCAGCCGGCTGGCACAGCGTTCCGTGAAGAATCGTCCACCGTACTTCCGCGCGTGGTCGTAGTAGAGTTCCTCGGGCGTCGGGTCCGTGTCTTCCGGCGGCGCGAGCCAACCGTAGCCGACATTCGCATCGTAGTTGGTGTCTATTCTCACGGCCTTCCATCCGTTGACGTCTTCGTTCGCTCCAAAGTCCAGGGCGAGAGTCGCATCCGTGATTTGCGCGGCTGCATGAACGCGTGCGATGTACTCTTGATCCTTGGCACGCTGCATTGCTACAAGCAGCGACCGGGCGCTTTCGACGTCACGTGAAGCCTGCGCCTGCGCCGTGAGTTCACCCCACTGGCTTCCGCACGCCATTGCCGCCCTTGCGAGATACGCCTCCGCCCCCAAACGCGAACTCTGACGGGCGTCCAATTGGGCCGAACCCAGCAACAGCACACCATAAACTTCCACTGATGGAACTGTGACGACAGCGCGGCCATCGGCAATATGCAATTCAAGGTCGACCGGATCGGAACCGGGGACTAACCAGGCAGCGCGTTCCGGCAGCAATCCCTCCGGCAGTTCGACGCGAAACTCGATCGGCTGCGTCGGCGCGGCGACGCCGGCCTCGAAGTCGACGTCGTAATTCACGAAATGCACGCTCAGCAGTTCTTCGAAGTGCACCCACGGTTTCACCCACAGCAAGCGGGGCAGATCACCGGCCAGCAACGTCTGCCCGCCGAGCGCGTGACGCACGTCGTCGAGCGCGTCCGCCGCTAATTTTCGGGTCGCCTCGCTTTCGGTGGTACGGTTGGGCAGGAAGTTCCGTCCCGGCAGGATCTCGACGACTCGACCGGCTTCTCGCCACGCAGCCAAAGGAGACTCGTCGCGCGGCAGGTTATCTTCATCGCGGACGCCGTTTTCGCCGATCAGGCCCAGCGTCCCGCCGGATTGGACGTACCGGGTGAATAGATCGGCCTGCGATTCGCTCAAGCATTCGAGCGCCGGCAAGATAATGAGCCGGTATTTCCGAAGCTGATCCAGTGTCACACGATCGGCCTGGATTTCCGGGTGCCGCAGGATGATTGCATCGTATGGGATGTGCCCTTCTTCGAGAGCACGTGCCATACCCGAAAGAGCCGAAATAGCAGCCGCAGCGACGGCGCTCGTGTAGTTGTGGTACATCATCGTGGGGATCGAGTAAGCTAGCGCGACTTGTGCATGTCGAGTCTTCCCTGGGTCGGCGTAAAGGGCTCGATGTTCGTGCCGAAACCGGAAATAGCTCGTGAGCAATTCTTGAAGCTCCGGCGCCTGTTCGAAGCCAACCTGGTTCACGAACAGAACGCCGCCACCGGCGCAGCACTCGGCCATCTCGTGCTCGACGATATCGGGAGTTCGCTTGCGGAAGCCCGTCATCGACATAAAGGGTTTTCGGCCCTCGGTCATGGCGCGTCCCAAGACGTAACGTAACGCACCCCATGCGTTGTTCCACTTGTGTTGGAACATGTCGTACGCCGACGTCCCGCTCGTCTCGAACCAAACGGTGTCGACAAAGTCGGAGATGGCGATTTGGTACGGATTGGGTCCCACGAAACCGCCGCCCTGGTTGCCGTGGACGTCGAACTCGCGCCCCTGTCGGCTCGCCACCAATTTCGTATCCCGGTAGTAGCGCATGAAGCTGTGGAGGTGGGCGATGTACAGCGATTTCTGGTACTCGGACATCACGGGCGGATCACACAGTCGGGCAATCAGCTCGGCCTCCTCAGCGTTGAAGCGATACCGCACATGGGGCGGTAATTGGCGCACGACATCCATCAAGTGCCGGCGAACGTACTGTTGGATGTGGCCGTACTCCGTCTCGAATTCGGGCAGTCGCCCCGTCGTACGAAGGTGATGGAGGAACCGGTCGTTGCAGTGGTCGCAGTAGCGACCATGACTGCCAGCGCCGATGCGAGAGGTCGGCCCGCCGATGTTATCCTGGCTGATCGAATGGCCTAGAAGCGGACTGGTCAGCCAATCGTAGTTGATGATCGCCCACCAGCGAGGCGAGTTGGCGCAGACGATGTAGGCGTCCCAGCCGATTTTCTCTTTCCACCAATCCACCGCCGTGTTGTAGTGCTGGCTCAGCACGCGCGTGCCGTTCATGTCCTGGGCGATGCCGTTATCCCAGAGCAGTGCTTTGGCGCCCTCTTCGTGAAAATGGATCGTCTCCTGGTACTCGTTAGAACCGTAGACCTCGTACCAGATGCCTCGGTTGGTCAGATACTCGTGAGTCGTATAGTCGGCCGAACGGTCGATGCAGTCGACCAACGGCCAGTTCTCGTCCAGCCAACCGCCGTTTCGTTCCGGGCCCCCGCGGCCATCGCCCCACGCCGCGTTGACAACGTGGGGCCACCAACTGATCGGCTTCGTCTCCGGGTCACGGAAGGCGCGCACTTCCGCACCGAAGTCCGGCAACTTCACCGCCACCGGATCGCCGACGTCGGTAATGGGACCGGCAGTCAGCGCCGACACCGACAGAATGAAGTTCGCGCACAATTGCAGAGTCATGGTTTCTTCCTCTCAACGAATACCGTACAAGATCGACATGACGCTGATAACGTCACGGAGCGCTGACAGTAACAGTGGGTCTCGTATCAACTTCTCTCTTGGCACCTGCATCGGCCGAAATGGGCACGTCCGCCCCGGACACTGGCGGCCTGGCAGATCGCAGATCGCCGTCAAAATCGGCGCTCGTGCATTCGAGAGCTACGCCGGTTCCAATCGCCACGGTGTCGGAGGGGCTGAGATGAAGGTCTCCTGTTTCGGCTGCCATAAACAGCGGCGCGCCGGTCTTCGATGCGTTGTCCTGACCCGTGACATCCCTCCAGGTCCGGAAGGGCTGGGGCGACCCGCCTCCCCACGCAAACGTGCCTCCAACGTTGTACACATTGCCATCCGAGTGGAAACCGGTCGGTCGGTAGTTCACGACGATCTGCCGTTTCGGACCGGATGTGGCATGGAAGATATTATTGCGGACAACAAAGTCGTTGTGTTTGAAGGCTGTCCTGGGCCTGATCACCAGCATTCCTTCTCGGGCAGCACCGTACATTGTATTGCCGACGATCCGAATCGTGCCGTCCTGCGGCGCCGATTTGTTGCCGGCCGTACACCGGATCGCTGCCGGGCCCCACCCTACTGCCGAATACATCATGTTATTGCTGATGGTGACATTCTTGACGGTTTCTTCCTTGGGAGCATTGACATGTCCTTCGATGTTGACGGCGGTGGGCAGTTTTGCTCGGTCTGCATAGGACATCCAGAAGAGGTTGCGATCGATGACGATATTGTCGATCGGACGCCCGCCGGGGTAACCCGCAGCAAACGATTGGAGCGCAACGCCCAAGTCAATCAGGACATTTCCTTGAATCATCCAATCACGAGTGCCCTCACAGACTTTCACACCGGCCGCAAATCCAAGAGAACTCCAGGCCCGGGCATTCATGTCGATCACGTTGTCGAGGATTCTGCAGTCGTTGAACCGGCCCCACAGCTTCCATCCCGATGCGGAGCGTCGCTTACCGGTTTCCTTGCCGGGATCCATGCTGAGCGAGTTGTTCTGAAACCGGAAACGGCCTCCATCTTCCCAGATTGCGCCTCTGCAGAAATACGCGCCGAAGTCCTGCACCTTGTTGTTGATGAATGCCACATCCGTAAACGGGTGTCCCCAGAAGCTGAGCACAATCGAATTCGAGTGATTTCGCAAGCAGCAATGCCCTCGGTTGATATTGTACAACTCGACATCGTGGATATAGACGTGGCTTTCCAAGCCGCCGTTGTAGAACAGCTTGAACCCGCCCGACTTGACCCGCTCGCGATACCCGTAATCTCGAATGGTTAGATGGGCAATTTCGAGGTAGCTGTTATGTTTCTCGGAAATCGTATCGACAGCCACATCCAACTGGCCCTGTCCGTCCAGCACAGCGACATCATCCTTGTCGTACGGCGGGTACTGGCCATCGCCATCTTTGTCCCAGCCGATGATCATGAGCGGATTCTTGGGGAACTGGAATCCGTCGCGCTCGTAGTGCCCGGGAACCCCGCCGTGGGGGATCTTGATCGTCTCGTGAAACACACCCGAGATACAGACGATATCCTCGGCGCCGTCCCCAGGGCCGTCGGCGGTGCCTAGGGCTTTGCCGATTGTCTGATACGGCGCCGACGCAGTGCCGTTGCCGTTTTCGTCGCTGCCATCTTTCGCGTCGACGTAGATGAGGTCTTCGTCGACACCGTCGCCGTCCGGGTCGGCCGTGCGACCATCGCCTATTCGGCAGTCGGTCTTCTCGCCGATCACTCCGTTGCGGTCCATATCAAACCCGCATGGCCGCATTTGGTAACCCTTCGTTTGCTCGCGGATGTAGGTCCGTAAGAAATCTTCGGCCACGACAATGCTGCTCCACGGCAAAATGAAAACGGCCCCAAACACTAGTCGCAGCCCAAGGCTCGCCAAGCGGCTCATCCGTTGCTTTGTTGTTTCGCATCTCTGAATCACGTTAGGCATCAGTATTCTCCAATCCACGGACGGAAATGACTCTGGAGCTTGTTCCAGTCGGACTCGATTAGCGTACCAGATCTCCACAGGCATGTAAGCTTGCCGGCCGCGAACATGGTGGTCTTTCGATACGCACGTGATTCGATTATCGCAATGAGGAACCAGCGAGTGTAGAATACGGCCATGCGTAACAGTAGTTCTTTCGCATTTGAGGGAGTTGTGCGATGACGTTCCGGTGCTCTCGATCCGCGATTGGTTTCTCGTCGGGTTTCATGTCTGTCGCAATAGTGGCGTTCGGCGTGACGGTCGCACTACCGGCCAAGCGCTGCTTTGCCAACGAATATCACGATCAAATCCAGGCCGACTGGATCAGGCAGGCCGAAGCATGGCGAATGCCGTCCGTTGGTCCGGGGAAGCAGGTACCAACATTTGCAGACGCGGCGGGTGCGGTGGACGGAGAAAAGAACGGCAAGTATGCGTTCCACACGGACAAGACACCGAATCCTTGGTGGCAGGTTGACTTGGTGGAACCACAGCCGATCGCCCGAATCGTCGTCTACAATCGGCTCGATTACGCACCAGGTCTTCACAACGCGGATAACCTGCTGATCCTCACATCCGATGATGGTAAACAGTGGACTACGCGCCATGATAACCAGGGGGAGTTTTTCGGTGGCGTGGGGCGCGGTGAGCCGCTGAGCGTGACGTTCAAGTCTCCGGTAAACGCTCGGTTCGTGCGTCTGCAGGTCCCTAGCAAGGCGCCCATCTGGTTCCATCTTGATGAAGTCGAGGTCTATAGTACGGCCGATCCCGAGAAAAACACCGCCTTGAAGAAACCTGCGGATCAGAGCAGCGTCAGCCAGTGGTCCACGTTCAAGCCTCACGTGATGGTCAAGCCTGCCGAACCTTACCCGACGAAGTACTTTCTGGAACGGGGGCGCAAGCTCGTCGCCGGTTTGGCTACGGCCGGTGTCGACACGAGTTCGGCGGAACGCGAATTGAATGAAGTGGCCGGGCGGATCGCGAAAATGTCCACCGACGCGCCGGACGATGCACTAAGGGCGGCCTACCTGGAACTCCGCTGGACCATCAGGCGACTTGCGTTTGCCAATCCGCTTCTGGACTTCGAACGATTGGTCTTCGTCAAACGGTTTACGCAGGAGAGCTACCCCGACGTCTGCCTGAACCACATGCCCTGGGTTTCACGACCCGGCGGGGATATTTGCACACTTACGCTCGGCGGTCCGGACGAACCGCCGCGAGTGCAGAAGCTGATCAACGGCGCACTCGGCCCCGGACACGTTCATGGCATGGACCTTCGCTGGGACGCCCAGCGGATCGTGTTCGGATACGCGAAAGCGAAAACGGACCAGCCGCCCGAAGGCTGGCTCGATCGGCGAACAAACTACGATTTGCGGCGAACGGTCGAGCCGATACACATTTTCGAAATCGGCGCGGACGGAACACAGTTGCGCCAAATCACCGATGGCGAGTGGAGCGACTTGGATCCCACGTACGCTGCCAACGGCGACATCGTCTTCGTTTCCGAACGTTGCGGTTGCTCGCTGCAATGCAACGAATACGATAAGGACGAAACGAGCTGCAATCTGTTCGTCTGCCGCCCGGACGGTTCGGACATTCGTTGGATGAGCGTCTCGAAGGACGGAGACTACTTGCCTCACACGCTGGACGACGGGTCGATCGCCTATACGCGGTGGGAATACCAGGAACGTAGTTGGGCGAACATCCAGTCGATCTGGTTCGTTCGTCCGGACGGGACCGGTGCCGATGCTCTGTTCAAGCAACACATGAACGATCCCTGGGCATTAGAGGACATGCGGTCGATTCCACACACCGGCGCCCACAAACTGGTCGCTATCGCGGCGGGCCATCACACGCTGGCCGCCGGCCCGGTCGTTGTGGTCACGCCGAGCGACGGCATGAACGACCCGAGAGCCATTCGGATCGTCACGCCCGGCGTCTCGCCGCCCGAGGGAGGAATGTCCGGCACGCCGGTCGATGAAGGCGGCGTGTTTGATCGCGGCGGCTTCTACCTGGGACCGTGGGCGCTGTCCGACGAGTATTTCCTGGTGTCCTACGGCTACGGCCGCGAGACCGATCCTACCGGCTATGCTCTGTACTTGATCGACGTATTCGGAACCAAGGAACTACTGTACCGCGACCCAGAGATTTCATGTTTCACGCCCGTCCCGCTGCGGCCACGGCTTCAACCGCCGGTGGTACCGGACGTGACCAACCGCAACGTGGACTACGCCGTCTGTACGTTGTCCGACGTGACGCACGGCGTGGAAGGCATTGACGTGAGTACCGCTCGTTACCTGCGGATATCGCAGCGACCACAGTGGCCCTACGACAACCAATACGGCGGCTGGCGATACACGGAAAAGGCCCGGCCCAACAACTGGACGCCCGCGCGAGTGCTTGGCACCGTACCGATCGAACGGGACGGCAGCGCGTATTTCAGAGTGCCGGCCGACACCCCTGTGTACTTCCAGCTTTTGGACGAGAACCACATGGAATTGCGGCGCATGCGGTCGTTCATCAGTTTCCAGCCGGGCGAAGTTCGCGGATGCGTCGGTTGCCACGAGACTCGCGAGGAAGCGCCGCCAGATCAAGGTTTTCCGCTGGCACTATTGCAGGAACCCGTCGAGCCCACGCCGCCGCCGTGGGGCGATCAGCCAATCAACTTCCTGCGGGACGTCCAGCCAACATTCGACAAACACTGCGTATCGTGTCATAGCGGCTTGAAGCCGGCCGCCGGCTTGGATTTCTGCGGCGGCTTGACGGCCAGCCCGGCGACTGGTCCGGGACACGGTACGCCAATTCCCGGATACGGCCACAATCGTGCGTTCGATACGATTATCCAACACAAGCTGGTCGCCTGGTCCGCCATTCACGGTGACGCTGCCGTCACACAACCGCTGGAGTTCGGCTCGCACAAGAGCCCGCTTGTCCAGGTCTTGCGCGACGGTGCGTGCAGCAAGCGGGCTTTGCTAAGCGACGAAGAATGGCTACGGCTGGTCACGTGGATCGACGCCAACGCGCCGTATCACGATCGGTTCGTGAACAAGCGTGCCGAATCGCGACCGTACAGCCTGCCGGACGACCGTGAGTTGCTTACGCAGATCGCTGCCGTTCACACACAACGCTGCGGCTCTTGCCACCAAGTGGCCGACGTCACCCGAGCCGACTGGATTGACATTCACCGGCCGGAGCGAAGCCTGTTTCTGGCAGCTCCGTTGGCAAAGGCCGCGGGTGGGACGGGGCGATGCAACAAGACGACGTACGAAAACGGCGACGACCCGGACTATCAATCCGTCATGCAGCTCGTTGAAGCTGCGGTAGAAAATGCCTGGAAGAATCCGCGACGCGATTTGAAGGGGATCCGCCGCCACGTTAGGAGAAACTGAGAATGCGTACAAAACAGGTGCTGGTCGTAGCGGGATATTTCGTTGTGATTGCCTCCTTCTTCGCAGACGGCGCGTCGGCAGCGAAGAAGGCCCTACTACATGTCAGCGAAGGGCAATTGCCCACCGATACCGGTAGCGATGGCCTGACGAAGTTCTCGCTTGTCGACAGCGAGGAACTCGGCGGTCGTGCGATGCAAGTCGAATTTGCTCCCGGTGACAGCTTCGGCGACCGGATCACCAAAGTTCGCAATTGGAAAGAGTGTATTGCGTTGGAGTTCGAAGCGTTCAATCCGGCGAAGGAGGACGTCGTGCTCTCTTTGAGCGTCAAGCATCGCCGGACGACCAGCTATCAAACACGCGTCGATGTGCCCATCAAACTGCGGCCCGGGAAGAACTCGGTCAAGATCGGTGTCGACGAAATGCTGAACGTCAACGGAACCGTCCCAGACCTCGCGCAGGTGGAACGGTGGTACATCGCTTGCCTGCCCGACGAAACGCCGACGTTGTTCATCGGGGACATCTGGCTCGTGGGCGACGATGCGCCGGCGACGCTTGATGTGGCCGGTCTAACAGCCGGGCCGGCGACCGCGTATCGCGTGACCGGCCGTATTGGGGACATGCCGGTTGATCTCATGGTCACTCCCATTGGCGGCGGTTCCACATCCGGCGCTGCCGGTTTACCGAATGCCTTGGGCGTGCCCGGGTTGGTGATGAAGAAGGTCACATCGGATCCTGCGCGTTTGGCCCGAATCCAGGCTGCCAAGATGCCGACGATCACCGAGCCTGTGATGTTCGACACACCCGAAGCGGATGCCGTCCTCTCGGCGCTGGAGGTGTTCCCGCCGGACAATCCGTGGAACCAGGTCGTCGACGCGTGGCCGGTTCATCCTGATTCGGTTGCCATGATCGCCTCGATCGGGGCCGACAAACCGTTTCGCTATAACCCGGATATGGGCTTCATCCTCGTGCCGTCGGCCCAGAAGCGAGTGGACGTGAAGCTCGTTGGGTACACGGACGAATCCGATCCGGGTCCGTACCCCGTGCCCGACGACATCCCAATCGAAGGTTGGCCGGTTTGGCACCAGCGATCCGGCAGCGGCCAGATGCCCACGCTGGACGAAGTCCAACGCGGAACGGGAGGCGACCGCCACGGGATCGCGCTCGATCCTGCGGGGCGGATGTTGTACGAGTTCTACCAGTTGCGCAAGACCGATCAGGGCTGGGAGGCCGCCCAAGCGTCGATCTTCGATTTGAAAACCAACGAACTACGCCCGTTGGGCTGGACCTCGGCCGACGCCGCCGGACTGCCGATATTTCCCGCGGTGGTCCGCTATGATGAAATCCAACGTGGCATGGTGGAACATGCCATGCGCGTGACCGTGCGCAACACGCGCCGTGACTTCGTTGCACCGGCCACGCACTACGCCAGCCCCCATCACAATCCCGAGTATCCGCGGATGGGCGAACGCATCCGATTGAAGGCCAACTTCGACATCTCCGAATTCTCGCCGCCCGTCCAGGCAATCCTCAATGGCCTGAAGCGATACGGCATGTTCGTCGCCGACAACGGCATCGAATGGGCCATCTCCGTCGCCCCCGACCCGCGAATTCCCGACTTGCACGAAGAACTCCGGAAGATCAAAGGAGCGGCCTTCGAGGTTGTTGTGCCACCTCAGTGAACGGGCGTATGAGTGCGCCGTTCGATCTGCCTGTGCATTCCTCAAATCCGGCAGAGACTGCCCCAACTTCAGTTGAGCCGATCGGCCAACGACGGCTCAGAATTCGCTCAACCTGCGCGGTAGCCGAATGGGGCCTATGCTTTTACAGAGAAGTAGGCACAGAAGGAGTTCAACACAGATGGCTCGAATGTGTTCCGCTTGCAGGTTCCTTGATGCGGATGACAAGCTGGATCGCTGCCCCACGTGTGACGGTGACATGACCTTCACCGTCTTGGGACCGGAAGCTCTGTTTGCCGGCGGGCCTGAGACAGTGGACATTTCGAAATGGTGGCGACACGTCCGGCGTTACGAGCATATCGGCGCGTCCGGAAAACGGCGGTTTGCACAGATCGTCGCGGGGATCGCCTTCTTCAGTGTCATCTGGCGATGGGGAACGGGTCTTGCCGGGTTGTCTTACGGTGACGAGATTTTTCAAAATCTACACGCCGATCCCAGAACGGCGATCATGTACGTGGGATCACTTGCCATTGGCATCTACGTCGTCGCCGCGCTTGTGGCGGGCGGGATTGCCGGCGCATCGACGGTGCGTTGGGTGTGCCAGGGCCTCTGCGTCGGTCTTGGCCTGACGGTCGTGTGGGGCATACTGCTCAGCACATTGCACCCGTACATGTTCCAAAGGTTTTACTCGGATACGCTGGTGTTCTACTTCCTTGTTGCCATGATCACGACCGCGATCACCGTATCGGGCGCCTACCTGGGCCGTCTAATGATCCCGCCCATTCGCTTGCCGATCTCCTAGTCCTCGGCTTACGGTTCTCTGGACCCGCCCCCGGTCCCTGCCGTCTTCAGCATTCTACAACCGCGGAATACGAATCGGACCGTCCCAAGACAGCTCGCGTGTTGGTATCATTGTTGTGAAGCGTTTTGCCAGGGAAGGGAGATGGTGTCATGGCATCGTTGAGCAACGTGTGGCTTTCGGTCGTCGCAAGTGTTCTACTAGCTTGGTTGTTGGCGGGTGCAACCGTCGGGGCTGAAGCGCCTGCGTTGCAGGGCAACGAGAACAAAGGCGCCGAGACGAACGGTCACCGTCTGGTTTCGCCTGTGGCCATCGTCTCGGCGTCCGGGCCGGCGTTTCCGTTGGGGCGAGCGCCCGGCAATCCGCCTGATCCGCAATACGCAGCCGCACAGGCAATCGACCGCAACCCGGCCACCTTCTGCTGCTTGCTGGACGACACACCGACCGGCGACAGTGCAACAACGATCCCCCCTCGGGCGTCCGAACCGGTTACCGGTTATATCATCTTCGATCTCGGCCGCCCCGTTGAAGTCGTCGGCGCTCGGCTGACCGCTCGCACTGGCGGTGGACCTTATAACCCAAAGCAGGTGGATTTCTTCTGCTTCGCCGCCGACGACCCCGAGGACAACGAACTGGCCGACGACATCGAAGACGATCCTGATATCAAGCCGCTACTGAACGGCCACAGTTATCCAGGTCTACGATCGAAAGCGAAAGGAGACGCCCTCTGGGATGCCGTGAAGGCACGCTACATCGGGCTGCGTGTGAACAGCAGCTACGAATCCGGTGGCTCGACGCACTACAACTTCCAGATCGGCGAGATGGAGTTCTTCGTTACAGGAAAGGTCGACCTTACGTATGTTGCCCGCGTCGAAGCCCAAGTCTTGGCACATGATTTGGAGAAACTCCGAGCTGCGGTTGCGGATCTTGTCCAATCGTTTCCCGACCGATACCCCGGCGACTCACTGCTGCCGCGACTGGCGGAAGTTGACGAATCTCTGCGTAAAGCCGTGCCCGAAAACGAAGACGTTTCTTCCGAAGCGGCAACGGCCAAAGAACGACTCCACAGTATCCGAGAGCTCCGAACACGCGTCCCTGAGCTTCGGCGAAAGGCATTGATCGACGCCAACCCACTCGTGCCCAAGCGGTTGCTGTTCGTCAAACGCTTCACGTACAGCCCGGGCTGGTATTATGCCGAATACATGCGGGCCAGTCGCTTCGGTGGCAACCTGTGTGTGCTGTCATTGGCCGACGGCAAGGTGACGGAGTTGGTCCCGGAGTTAACCGGAGGCATCTTCGACCGCTATGACCTGTCGTTCGACGGACGACGCGTCGTGTTCGGATACAAGGCAGCACCGGGCAAGGGTTTTCGTATCTACGAGGTAGGCGTCGATGGTCAGGGACTTCGGCAACTGACCTGCGACCCACCGGATGAAGAGCAACGCGTCGCCCGCTACTGGCATCCCCGGAACAAGCCGTCGGGCGTGTATCGTCACCACACCGACGATTTCCACCCCTGCTACTTGCCGGACGGCGGAATCTGCTTTGCCTCGACGCGGTGCGAACAGGGCGTATTGTGCGACCAGGGCGACAGTCTCAGCGTCAACGTGCTGTACCGCATGGACGCCGATGGCGACAACATCACTCGCCTGTCACAAGGGGCGCTCAGCGAATCAACGCCCAGCGTGATGAACGACGGCCGTATTCTGTACACCCGTTGGGAGTACGTCGACAAGGGCGTAATCGCCGTCCAAGCCCTTTGGTCCATGTGGCCGGACGGCAGCGGATCGACCGAGGTCTACGGCAACCAACTCGAGTTTCCTCCCGTATTGATCCACGGCCGGTCGATTCCCGGCGTGAACCACCAGTTCGTCGCCACGGCCACCATGCACCATCCGTTTGCCGTGGGCCCAATCTACTTGCTGAATACGAACCGCAACATTCGTACCCACGAGCCCATCCAGTCGGTTACGCCCGATACGAGTCTGAGCATCGACGGCGTGGGTGGGTTTCCACGTGGGGAAAACTATATCCATCTGAAAGATGGTCGGTGGGTGGCCGATAACATCGGCCCGTTGTTTTCCGAGCCGTACCCACTGGCTGATCCTGAGAGCGGCGCGGGGGCCGGCAAGTATTTCCTCGTGAACTGCAACCCCGATCGTTCGTGGAACGATCCCACGGCGTATGGATTGTACTTGATCGATGTCTTCGGCAATCGTGTGTGCATCTATGACGATCCGAACATCTCTTGCTGGCAGCCCATGCCGCTGGCGCCGCGTCCGAAACCGCCGGAGATCGACTCGTTGATGTCGCATCCGACACTAGCCCGACGCGCCAGCGAGGGCGCGCCCGAATCCCTCGCTCGCGCTTCGGGCTTGTGTGGCACCGCGCAAGACGCCGAAACGGCGGGGCCGGACGAGGCGGTTGTGATGATGAGCGACGTCTACCGCGGATTGGAAGGTATTCCTCGTGGGACTGTCCGTCATTTGCGTATTCTGGAACAGATACCTCGTCCATGGTCGGCTCGGCGATTCTGGCCCGATGATGAAACTCACGGACAACACGCGGTCATCAGCATGTATGCCCACATCTTCGTCCAAGTCCATCACGGCATCGTGCCGGTCCGCGAAGATGGATCCGCATGTTTTGTCGTGCCGGCCCGGAAGAATCTGTTTTTCCAGGCTCTGGACGAGAACTTCATGGAAGTCCAACGAATGCGCAGCTTCGTGAACTTTCAGCCGGGCGAGACGCGTTCCTGTATCGGATGCCACGAGCCGAAATCCGCAGCCCCGGCATCTCGTCTGCCGTCGGCACTCTTGCAGGCACCGGTCCGGCCTGGACCACAGCCTGGCGAGTCCGTTCCTCGGCCGATCCACTACACGACCGACGTCCAGCCGGTGCTGGACCGGCACTGCGTCGAGTGCCACAACGCGGACAAGCCGGAGGGCGACCTGGATTTGACGGGCGAGTTGACCACGTTCTTTAACCGCTCGTACGAAGCCATCATGAACAAGAAGCTGGTCACGTACATCCAGGAATTTCACGGACCGCAACCACGAGCTCAGAAGACCAATGTCGTGCAGCTTCCGCCACGGTCGCTCGGCTCGGCCGCTAGTCCGTTGATCACACTGATCCGAAAGGGCCATTACGACGTACAGCTATCTCAAGAAGAGCTTGTTCGCCTGATCACTTGGTCGGACGCCAACGCACCGTACTACGGATCGTATTTCGGTCGGCGCAATTTGACGTATCGCGACCATCCTGACTTCCGCCCGACCCCCACGCTGCAATCGGCAAGCGGCATCCCGCCGAAGACCTTTGAGTAGGGCCGGCTCCGCCCGGCGGACGCTTGCTTACTCTGCGGCGAGCGCCCAGTTGGATCCCTTGATGATTGAGGATGTCACGGAACGTTGGGTGAGCTAGAATGCTGGGAGCCACCCATTGTCGCTGAGGAGGATCTATACCTATGACTGTACTGGTGAAGACCCCTGATGTTTGCGGCGGACGAATTCGCATCGACGG
>JACKQG010000663.1_pt2 | contig 32530 bp, 29 predicted proteins | sample 8237621 | NCBI WGS metagenome assembly JACKQG01 (sample SAMN15677084, study PRJNA649215) | marine metagenome | biome: marine; feature: Black Sea; material: saline water; isolation source: suspended particulate matter (SPM) from the Black Sea western gyre | collected 2013-06-09/2013-06-10 | depth...
AGCTGGTCGATCTCGCCCTCACCCATAGGTGTGGAGAGGATGCCGGTTCCACTCGAAACCATGAGGATGCCGTCGTCCAGGAGCAGGGCCACGAACCTGGCAAGGCGTGTCGCTGCTTCGGGATCCGGGTAGGCGTCGCGGTAGTTGATGGGAGATGGGCTCGTCATGTGGATCTGGAACAGGGAGCCTGCCCCGCTGACGCTGGCCTCAACACCACGCCGACCGATCGCCTCGTTGATTCCCTCTATTGCCATGCGGTTGAGACCGTTCAAACGCTCGACCGCCTCCTGGTCGAACAACTCCATGGCCGTGCGGCCCGCCGTCATGGTTATCGGGTTGGCTGAGAAGGTGCCCGAATGCGGTACGCGGTAGTCGTCGGAATGCGGGTTCATGACCTGCATGACGTCGCGGCGCCCGGCTATCGCACCAACCGGGAAGCCCCCTCCGATCATCTTGGCCATCGCCGTGAGATCAGGCTGAATCCCGTAGCCCTGTTGGGCGCCCCCGTAGCAACCCCTGAAGGTGATCACCTCGTCAGCTACCAGCAGTGCTCCGTTGGCCGTTGTCCAGGAGCGGAGCGCATCTACGAAAGCCTGTGTTGCCGGACAGAGGCCCACCCTGTGTGGCATCAGGTCTACTAGAACGCATGCGATGTCGTTGGCGTGGCCGTTCAGGATCTGCACCGCCCTCTCAACGTCATTGAAGGGAAGGACCACGACATCGTCGAGCACACCACGGGGGGTGCCATGGGCGACCGGCACGCTCTCGGGTGCATCGACACCACCCCAGTTGGCGGGTTCTGCGGTCTGGCTGACCTCGGCAAAGTCGTAGGAGCCGTGGTAGGCGCCCTCCACTTTGGCGATCTTGGGGCGGCCCGTGAATGCCCTTGACACCTTGAGGGTGGCCATGACCGCTTCGGTTCCGGAGTTGACGAACCTGAGCTGGTCGAAACCGGCGTTCCTGGAACATAGGTGTTCGGCGTAACGGATCTCGGCCTCTGTGGCCATCGTGTACGCCGTGCCGCGTGCCATCTGGTCGGTCACCGCCGCGACGATTGCCGGGTGGGCGTGACCGTGGATGAGGGAGGCCATGTTGTTGGCAAAGTCGATCCGTTCCACGCCGTCGACGTCGGTGATGCGACAGCCAGTGGCGTGAGCGGCATACAGGGGGTGGGGGGCACGAAGCACGGTGTTGCGGCTGACGCCGCCGGGCAGAACCTGCTTCGCCCGCTCGTAGAGGGCCTCGGACACGCTGGGTCCGTTGTCGTCGGTCATCGCTCCACCTCCGTCGACCTTGCATCTCTTATCGGACCGGCCGTCAGGGCGGCTACCTCGTCGAAGCTGACGCCGGCGGTGAGGTCTACTACCTCGAAACCGTCTGGCCCTATGTCAACAACAGCCAGATCCGTGTAGATCCGGTCCACCACCCCGACACCGGTAAGGGGATAGGTGCACGATTCCACCAACTTGGGTGTTCCATCTCGGGTGCAGTGGCTGGTCATCACGTAGACGGCCTTCACGCCCGACACCAGGTCCATGGCTCCCCCGACGGCGGGTATGGAGTCGCCACCGGTCGACCAGTTGGCAAGGTCACCGTTTGCCGCAACCTCGAGTGCTCCCAGAACACACAGGTTCAGGTGGCCGCCCCGGATCATGGCGAAGCTGTCCGCGTGGTGAAAGTAGGACGCACCGGGCAGGGCCGTGACCTGTCGCTTGCCGGCGTTGATGAGCTCGGGGTCGCCATAACCGTCATCGGGAGAAGGCCCCATTCCCAACAGACCGTTCTCGGTGTGCAGGATCACCTCGCACCCCTCTGGAATGAACTGGGCAATCATCTCGGGCATCCCGATACCGAGGTTCACATAGGAGCCGTCGGCGATGTCTCTTGCTGCGCGTGCCGCCATCTGCTCTCGGCTGAGACCGACCGGAGCCGACGTCATGGGTAGGTGACCCCGCGCGCTACAAGGTCGGACTCGTGTGCGGGTGAGCCGACGTGGACGACGCGGTCGACGAAGATCCCCGGGGTTACAACGGCCTCGGGGTCAATCTCACCGGGCGACACGACCTCGGCGGCCTGCACGACCGTTGTGGTAGCGGCCATTGCCATGAGGGGTGAGAAGTTGCGCGCAGTCCTGTTGTAGAGGAGGTTCCCGTGAAGGTCCGCCACCCTGGCCTTGATGAGGGCGAGGTCGGCTGTCAGGGCGTGTTCCAGCACATGGCCTCGACCGTTGAACTCGCGCTGCTCGCGCCCCTCGGCCAACTCGGTGCCAACAGCCGTTGGCGTGTAGAAGCCCGGGATTCCGGCACCGCCGGCGCGGATGCGCTCAGCCAGGGTGCCCTGGGGAACCAACTCGAGCTCTATCCGGCCGGATCGGTAAAGGTCGGGAAAGACGGTGGAGTTGGTGCTGCGGGGATACGAACAGATCATCTTGGCGACGCTGCCGGCCCTGATAAGGGCTGCCAGGCCCACCTCGCCGCTGCCGGTGTTGTTGTTGACGACGGTCAGGTCGGTGGCACCGTGGTCGATGAGGGCGTGGATCAACTCGATTGGGCTGCCAGCCTCGCCGAAGCCGCCGATCATTACGGTCGCGCCGTCCGCCACTCCAGCAACCGCCTGTTCAGGATCGGCGACCCTCTTGTCGATCACGTCAGCCGCCTATGCGGGTACAGCCGTGGGCTCTTCGGTCCGGAGCGACTTCACCCTTGCGTAGTCGAAGAGACCGGCCTCGTCGAAGAGCACCCTGTCCTCGTAGCCGTCAAACCAGATTGCCTCCGGGTTGCGGCCCACGATGCAGACCTTTCCCCTGTCGGGTGCATCGGCTGCGTTGCGGAGGATCTTGAAGATCACGACACCGTTCTCGGAGCCTGTGAGACCCGGGATGGGTTCGTCGGTGACAGCAGCCACCTCGGTCTTGCCCTTGTAGTGGGTGATGGAGAGCCTGGCGTGGGCCTCAACGCCGGAGAGGCCCTTCTGGGAATCATTGAGGGTCTGCCATGCGGTTTCAATCGGCACGTTGAAGGCCTTGTGGGCAATGATGTCGCGCCCGCAAAAGAAGTAGTGGTTCTCTATGCCGACCCGCTTGAGGGTTCTCTGCATGATGCGCAGGGCTTCGGCGTTGTCGTTGACCCCCTTGATGATCGGAGACTGGTTCTCGACGCTGATCCAGCCGCGGGAGACCACGGCGTCTACTGCCCGTCTGGCGCTGGCATTCCACTCGTAGAAGCTGTCGCCGTCCTCCATGTACGCACCGCTGTCATCCCGGGCCAGGAACTCGTCGGGGTGGTTGAAGTGGGTCATCAGCCGAAAGCCCACGTCCGGGTACGTCTTGTGGAACAGGTCCAGCATCGACAGGAAGGCCTCGTCGAAGCGGTCCGGGTGGAACGCCAGTTCCTTGGTGCCCAGGCGGATGGACTCCACCCCGGCCTCGGCCAGGGCCGTAAGCCAGCCGGCGATCTTGTTGTTGGGCAGCACCATCGGATCGCCACCCGACAGCAAAATCTCGCGGAGCTTCTCGCGGCCTGAGTCGGGATGGGTGCCACCGTTGGCTGCCACCGCCGCGTTGTGCGCCCGGACGTAGTCGGTGACCTCGACAATCTGGGCAAGACCCTTCTTGTCGACCGTGCCGTCCTGACGCTTGATCTCCTTGCGGCCGATCAGTTCCTCGCGGTAGCAGAACCGGCAGTGCGCCGAGCACGTGGAGATGACGTACATGAGGCCCATCTCGTATTTGTGGAGCAGTCCCTCGACGGGGCTGTAGTCCATCTGGAAGCCCGGGTCCTCGGCACCCTCCAGGTTGAGGGTCTCCTCAGGTGAGGCCTTCACGAGCTTTTGAAGTGCCGCGCTGTTGCGGGCCATCTCGAAGTAGTGGCGGGTCACCTTGACGGGCATGCGTGCCTCGACGTCACGCTCGGTTCCCCTGATCTGGACCAGGCCCGCAAGCTCTGCGTCCGTGTAGAAGCCCAGCGTGTCATCAGGAGCGGTCCCGTTGATGAATGGATCCAGGCCGTTCAGGATCTGGCGGTCGTACTTCGGGTTCTCCACATGGTCCAGCACGCGGAGTTCGCGTTCGGTGGGCTGGTACTTCGCTCTGGCCATGGGTTCTGCCCTCCACCACTCATGAAGCCGGAAGCGGGAACCTCCCCAACCGACACAGCGAGCCTACTGAGAAGTGATGTTCTCACATGTAACAGGTCAGGCCGGATGGATAGCCTGCCGCGGTGAAACCTGCTCGTAGAGACCGGCCTGCAAGGCGTTCAGCAGCCGGCTTCTACGGCTGGCAGATGGTCGCTCTGGCCAGCCTCGTCGGTGTGCTCACCGGTCCGGGGCAGTCGATCGGTGTCTCCGTGTTTCGCCAGCACCTCTCCGACGGGCTCCGTCTCTCCGACTCTGCAATCGCCACGGCATATCTGGTTGGCACCCTGTTGTCCTCCACGTTTCAGCCGAGGATCGGCCGATGGGTCGACGAGGTCGGAGTGCGAAGGGCGTCAACGGTGTTCGGTGCCGTCTTCGCCCTGACCCTTGCCCACATGTCCCTGGTTCGTGGTGCCGTCTGGCTGGCTGTCGGCTTCTTTGGGATCAGGCTGCTCGGTCAGGGCGCTCTGAGCATGACCTCAACCGTTTCGGTCATGCACTGGTTTGAGCGACGTCGAGGGTTCGCCCTCGGCCTCAAGATGACCCTCACCATGGGAGGCATCTCGGTCGTACCGGTCCTTCTGGCTCTAGCGATCGACGCCTGGGGGTGGCGCATGGCCTGGTTGGCGGCGGCAGCCGTGGTCGCCCTCACCGCGATACCCGTCAGCTGGTTCGGTTACGTGAACCGCCCCGCCGATCTGGGGCAACAGCCCGACGGTGGGCTTCGGCCCGACGAGATCGAGGACAGATCGACGCTCCCCTCGGTCACAAGGTCCATGGCGCTCCGGTTTCCGGGCTTCTGGATCCTCTCGGCGGTTACCGCCACCAATGCGCTCTTCGGCACAGGCCTCTTGTTCCACCAGACCAACCTTCTGGGCGAGATCGGCTATTCGAATGCACAGGCTGCCGCAATGTTTCTGCCGCAGGCGGCTGGTGCTGTGGCCGGCGGCCTCACGTTCGGTTGGCTGGCGGACCGGAGGGTCCGTAGAAGCCTCCCGGCTGTCGTGGCACTGCTCCTGGCAGCCACGATGTTTCTGGGTGGAACAGCGACGACGTTCCCGACCATCCTGCTCTACTCGGTGATTCTGGGTGTGACGATGGGGAGTGGAGGTGCCGTTCAGGGTTCCCTGCTTCCGGCGCTCTTTGGCGTGGGCCACATCGGTTCCATCTCCGGAACCCTCGGCCTGATCGGGGTGCTGGCCTCTGCGATGGGAGCGTTGATGTTCTCGCTGGGCAACACCGTGTTCGGCAGTTACCGGGGTGCGAGCCTGTGGCTCAGCGTGCTGCCGCTGGCGGTCGCAGTGGTCGCCATCACATTGCGGCGACATTTCACCGTGGACAATCCGTCCTGAGGCCAAGCAGTCGTCAGGTCCAGCCCTGCATCCAGAATGCGGGGCTGACCTGTGGGTTGTTTGGAGCGGACGACGAGATTCGAACCCGCGACCCTCACCTTGGCAAGGTGATGCTCTACCAGCTGAGCTACGTCCGCGTCGGGGCGTAACTGTAGCGGGCACACCGGGCCATGCGACCCACCTGCAGCAGGGAGACGTGGGCCTCAGTCCCCTTCGCCATCGCTCAGGTCGACACGCAGGATGAGGACACCATCTTCCATGGTGGCCTCGGCATCGCCGATGATGGCGAAGTCCATGAAGTCAGCCTGGGCCTGGTCTATGAACCTCTGACGTTCCTCACCACCGATGGGTGGCATGTTTCGCGAACGGACCGCCTCGGCCCTCTCCCGGAACCGGGCCAGCATCGCATCCAGGTCCAACTCGGGGCTGCTCACAGGATCAACTGGTCTCGACGGTGACGCCGGCATCGACGGTGGTAACGGCCGGGACCTCGACGCCGAGGTGGAGAGAGAGCAGTTCCTCGAGCTCCGGGTCACCGGGAACCACCGCATCAACTGAAGGTTCCTCAGAAGCGGCATCGACCACGACCGCTCCGGCGGAAGCAGCCCTGCGCCCAGGCCGGGTATGCCACCAGAAGGCGGCCGTAATCGCAAGCAGGGCAACTGCGATGAGCCGGATTGAGAACACGATCTGATCGATGCGTTCGCCAGCGGTAAGACCGTTCTCGTCTACAACCGGGGGAATGGTCTCAATCGTGGTCACCTGAGCCATGACAGGGTCCATGAACAACAGCACAGCAACGGCCGAACCAACGGTAAGCAGCGCTGCGACTGTCCTACGTACCGGCATGTGCACCAACCACCCCATCCTCAACAACCAGATCAGGCAGATAATGGTAGTGGACCCTCCGGGGTCCCGGTTACCTCACCTGCGTTCAGCCGGCAGCCGAAAGGGCTCCTTGGAAATCGGCAACAACGTCACCGGCGTCCTCAAGGCCACATGAGACCCTGATGGTCCCAGGACCGATCCCCGTGGCGGCCTGCTCTTCTTCGGTCAGGCCCACGTGGGTCGTGCTTGCCGGATGGGTAACGAGCGTCTCAGGCCCCCCGAGGGTGGATGCCAGGATCGCCAGCCTTGTCGACTCCACGAACTTCTCCCCGGCCTCTCGCCCGCCAAGCAGGTCGAAGGTCAACAGGCCGCCCATGAAGCTCATCTGGCGCTGCGCCAGGTCGTGTTGCAGGTGTGACTCCAGGCCCGGATAGGCGACGCGACTCACTGCGTCGTGACCTTCCAGAAACTCGGCAAGGCGCTGGGCGGTCTCGGACTGTCGGGCAAGGCGGACACCAAGAGTGCGGACACCGCGGTGGGCGTTGAGGGCGTCGGCCGGAGAGGCATTGGCGCCATGCAGCACAGCGAAGCTCCACAGCCAGGTCATCAACTCCTGTGAACCCGAGACCACGCCGATGCTGGCATCGTTGTGCCCGGCAATGGCCTTGGTGGCCGAGTGGAGGACAAGATCGACACCGTGGGCAATTGGCTGCTGGCCCAACGGTGTCGCAAATGTGGAGTCCACTACCGTCATCGGGCCGGCCAACGCTCCAAGTTCATCCAGGTCAACCAGGTCCAGATAGGGGTTGGCCGGGGTCTCGGCCACGACGAGCATCGTCTTCCCTGGGCGAATGGCCTCGGCAAATGCACCCGGCTGTGTTCCATCCACGAACGTGACGTCGATCCCGAAGCGTGGGCAGACGGTCTGCAACAGCAGCTGTGTTCCGGCGTAGATCTGGCGTTGGGCGACTATGTGGTCACCGGTCGAGCAGAGCCCCAGCACCACGGCGCTCATCGCCCCCATCCCCGAGGAGAACGCGCGGGAGGCCTCAGCGCCCTCAAGCTCAGCGATGGTCGCCTCGAAGGCGTTGATGGTCGGGTTGCCGTAACGGGAGTAGAAGCGCTCCGGTGCCGCCGCTGTAGCCAGCCCGCGGCCCTGCTCTACCGAGTCATAGGCAAACGCCGTGGTCGCCCACAAGATGGGCGCCAGGGCTCCCTGGTTGGACTCCCGACCGGCCAGGACTGCCATCGTCTCAGGAGCAAACTCTCTGTCAGCTTCATTCCGTTCAGCCATGTCCCTCCACCTCCCGGAGAAAGTCAGCCAGGTGTACCCCCACCTCGCGGGTTGCGAGAAGGAAACCGTCATGCCCATCGGGGCTGTTGATCACGTGGTGTTCGCAGCGTCCACCTGCGGCGACGATCACGTCCCTCAGGTTCGCCTGCTGGTGAACCGGGTACAACATGTCCGAGTCGATGCTCACCGTGAGCACCGGGACCGACAAGAAGCGGGCCACGGCCGATTCCAGGCTGCCACGGTCCCTTCCGATGTCGTGCAGGTCCATGGACCGGTTCAGAACCATGTAGCTGTTGGCATCGAAACGACGAGCCAACTTGGCCCCGTGGTAGTCGAGGTAGGACTCGACCTGAAAGCGGTCCCACAGGTCGTACAACGAGCGAGGGTCGACCAGCTCGCGCGAGAACCGGTCGGTGAACACCTCGTCGCTGCGGTAGGTGACCTGGGCCACCGACCGTGCCACAGCTAGGCCCGCAGCTGGACCGTCCCCGGGTTCGGCGTCGTAGTAGTCGCCGCCGCGAAAGCGCGGGTCCAGAGCCAGGGCGGTCCGGCCCACAGCGCTCCAGGCGATCTGCTGGGCGCTCGCAGCAAGCGTGGTCGCCAGCGGAGCAATCGAGCGGACCCTGCGTGGAAACATTACGCCCCACTCCAGAACCTGCATCCCGCCCATCGAACCGCCGACCACGGTCAGCCAGCGGTCTATCCCGAGATGATCCGCAACGCCGGCCTGACAGCGCACCATGTCCCGGGCTGTAACGGTCGGAAAGCTGGAGCCGTACGGGCGATCGGTGGAGGGGTCGACAGACGCCGGTCCGGTGGACCCTTGACACCCGCCCAGGACGTTGACGCACACGATGAAGTGCCTGTCGGGATCAAGGGCGCATTCTGGTCCGATCACCCCGTTCCACCAGCCAGGAGTCGCATGACCGTGCCCGATCCGACCGTGAGCATGCGAGTCGCCGGTGAGGGCATGACACACCAGGACCGCGTTGTCGGCCTCAGGGCTCAACTCGCCCCAGGTCTCGTAGGCCATGGTGACCTGTTCAAGGACACCACCTGCTTCGAGCACAAAAGGCCTGCCGTGGGAGACATCCACGAATCGCCGATCACCGACAGGATCGCCTGACCTCCATGCACCCGAAGCGGGAAGGTCGTCTGCGTAGGCGCGCGGATGCCTGGGCAGGTCGCCGGGACCAGCCCCAGCTCCACCAACCACGTCGCGCGTCATCGTCTCCTCCAGGGGGAACGCATTCCGGGCTCTGCGCCGGCGGATCGGCGCTTACGCCGTCACCGGACACTTAGTTGCCCCTTGCGGGACCACATCCCCACCCCGGAGGGCAGGTGAGCACCTTGGGTGTCCGTCCCAGGTTGCCGGACCCGGCGAACCGGGCCACTCATGATGTCTTTCGACAGAGTCTAGGGGCCCTCGGGTGGAGTCTGGTCAAACTCCTGCCGGGTGGCGGCTCCACCACCACTCCAGAACCGGTGATTCCTTGACCCCGTATGCCCTACACATGACCGATCCGAAGGCCAACCAGACCTCCGGCCCCGCTTCTCCAGCCGATTTCCAGAGTTGTTGCACCAACTCCTCACCCTCAGACCATGCACCCTCATCGACCGGCAGTGGAATTCCACACACCTGGCGTGCAGACAGCTTGATCCGGTCAGATGCCCTCGCAGCTCCAAGCGTCGTTCGGGCAGCCATGGCCGTCACCGGTGGTGCAGACAGCGCCGCTGCCAGCTTCCAGAGGAAACCAGTCTCGGGTTCGACGATGAGCAGCGGTGTCACGGGAACCATCTCCCCCGTCTCATCGACCACCACCTCTATGACCCTTGTCTGGGTCGCTACGAGAAGCTTGGGACGCCGACGGGCCTCCAGCCAGTTCGCCACGCTCGGGTCAACTCCGGCAACCGAATCCCGGTCAACGACGGGAGCAATCCAGTTGCGGCCGGCGAACCGGGCGGGCTGATCGGCCCAACCGCAGCGAAGAGGATCGACGAGGCCGGTGGTTATGAGCGGAGACCCGGTGTCAGAACCACCGCTGCGCTCCCGCGTTGCCGGCACCAGGCCGTAGTAGTGCTGCCTGAAGCCGGCGGTCACCGATGCCCTCTCCCCTACCGGGCCAACAGCTTCAGACGTAGCCCTCAGGTTGACAGACGGAATGCCCAGCAATTCAGAGACGAGACCTCCCCACCGCTCACCCGTCTGGGGCGCCGCTACCTTGCCGGCCGGTGACACTTCACGATCCACAAACAGGCGAACAGACGCCTGACGCGATCCTCTCCTGACCACCGGGGCACAAACCTCTGTCCTGCCCCCGAAGATCCGGGTGCGGTCGAACCAGAGCGCCTCGAGGCACCCACCAGACAACAGACGGGATCGAACCGACGCAGCGTCCCTGGCAGCCAGCAGTGACTGGGGTTGGATCAGCGCCATCCTGCCCTGATCCACCAACAGGTCCAGCCCAAGTGCCAGGAAGAGCCAGGCCGTGTCCGTGTAGGCGCCGACCAGATCCCCGAAACGCTCCCGCAGAACCTTTCGCTCGTCAACATCTCGAACGGTTCCTCCCCGAACCTGTCCCAGGAACGGCGGGTTACCGACAACTGCCTCAAAGCCCGCCTCAGGCCGGCCAGCCCAGAGGCCCGCAGGGTCCCGGAGGGAGTCACCGACGACTACGCCGGCGATCTCCCCGCTTGGGGTTCCCGCCCACGAGGCGAGGGTCCAACGACATACAGCAACCGCCAGCGGGTCAATGTCGGCCCCGAACAACATCCGGGTGGCGATCTCAACACGTGTGCCCACGCCCATGTCAAACAGCCGTTGGGCCGCAGCCAACAGGAAGGCTCCGCCGCCGCATGCCGGGTCCACGACGGTTCCACGAGCAACCACCTGAGCCACGAGGGCAGCCGCCACCTCAGGAGGCGTGTAGAACGCTCCGAGGCTGCGCCGGTCCTGCCAGTCCATAAGGCTCTCGTAGAGCCGTCCCAGCCCACCACCGTCTGTCGGGTCGACGGGACCATCGAGCACCACTGGCTCGATGACGTCGCCGTCGACCATGAAAGCAGGTCCACCCGACCCGGCAACAGCAGAAGCCAGCACCACCTCGATTGGAACCCCAGCGCTGAGAGCGGCCCGTGCCCCTGATGTGGTCGAGCCGTTCACCGATCCGAGCTCAGGCTGCTTCCTCGGTCGGGTCCCATGCGTGCAGGTCAGAGAGGCGGTCGTCATTTGAGAAAACCTCGACGATCGGAAACTTCATTCCGAGTCGACGCAACAACTTGCGAACTTCGAGTTCCTCGCTCCAGATGACGAGGCTCACGACCACACCGGACTCACCTGCTCGAGCCGTCCGGCCCGACCGGTGCAGGTAGGTCTTGGCGTCAGAAGGCGGGTCGTAGTGGATGACCACGTCAACGTCGTCGACGTGGATGCCCCGTGCCGCAACGTCGGTCGCCACCAGCGCCTTCACCTTTCCCTTGTCGAAGTCGCCGAGGGCCTTTTCCCTCTGGCTCTGGCGAAGGTCACCGTGGATTGCAGCTGCGTTCACGCCCTCCTCGATCAACTTCCGGGTCAGCTTGTCGGCTCCCCACTTGGTGCGAGAAAACACGATCGTCTTGTTGGAGGCGTTGATGATCGCCGCCGCCACCTTCACGCGGTCCATTTCGTGGACTGCCAGGAAGCGGTGCTCCATCTCCTCGACCGTCGCCTCGCCTGCAGCGATCTCGTGCATAACCGGATCCTGCTGATAGCGGCTGATCAGGCCCCCGACCATGCCGTCAAGCGTGGCTGAAAAGAGCAGGGTCTGGTGGTCGGACTCGGCCCGACGCAGAATCCACTCGACCTGCGGCATGAAACCCATATCGGCCATGCGGTCGGCCTCGTCGATGACCACCTTTTGAACGTTTGCCACCGAGAGTTCCTTGCGCTCAATCAGATCGATCATGCGGCCCGGTGTGGCCACAACCAACTCAACACCCCTCTCCAGGGCAGCAATCTGTTTCTCGATTGGAGCCCCCCCGTAGACGGCCAGAACCGAGATGTCTCTGGCCTTCGCCAGGGGCTCAAGCTCACGACACACCTGCACCGCCAACTCACGGGTCGGAACCAGAGCAAGGCCAGTTGGGCGCCCGGGCTTGGCCTTCGAGAGAAGTTGTACGAGCGGAAGGCCGAAGGCAAGGGTCTTTCCGGAACCGGTCTTGGCACGCCCACACACATCGCGGCCAGCAATGCCATCCGGAATGGTGAGGGTCTGGATTTCAAACGGGGAGGTAATGCCCCGCTCGGTCAGAACGTCGACCAGGTCCTGGTCGACGCCCAGATCGGCGAACTGGGTCGTCGTCATCTGTCTTCATTTCTCGGCGGCCGGGCCACCGGGTTCGTCACCCGCGGTCTCGTGCGGGTATCGCCACCGCCGTTCACGGGTGACGATTCCGGCCCGGGGTCGACACACAAGCGATCGACTTGGCCCGGACGGGCACCTACAAGCCTACCTCCGCAAGGCACGTGTCGTCAGAAACCACCAGCCTTCAACCTGCGACCACCCGCCCGTCGACCACCCTGACCCCCTCTACAGCCAATATCCGTGCCTGTTCCGACTCCAGCCCGGGAACAAGTCGCCCGGTAGAGGTAACGACCCTCCACCAGGGCCAGCCTTCGCTGTCTCGAAGGAACCGCCCCACGGCGCGATGGGCACCGGGATAGCCGGCTTCGGCAGCGACCTCACCGTATGAAACCACCTCACCCTGACGAAGGGCCCCCAGGACCTCGGCAACCGCCAGTTCGAACGGGGTTCCGTCCGAGGCCATGGCCGTCAGTGGGTGGCTCCGGGTGAAGCCAGACGAACCAACTCGATTGGTTCGGCGAAACCGTTGATCTGATGCGGTCCGAGACCCTCATGGCCGGTGTTGACGAGCAGGTCAGACACCATCGAAGCCGGTGCCAGGACCTCGTGGGGTTGTGCCTTGTCACACAGGCGCGAAGCCAGGTTCACGGCGTCGCCGATGTGGTCCTCGCCCTCAATCAACAGGACCCAGCCCCGGGCTATGCCGGCCCGCAGAGGCAGCACCGACCCGGCTGCGTCTATACATGCCTCGATCTCGACCACGGTCTCCACCAGTGGTTCAGGCTCGACACCCACGAGCATCGCCCCGTCACCCAGGAACTTGGCCACCCGAACGCCCTTGTCGCCAGCGATACGACGGACAACGGCCCGGAAGTCGATGATCACGTCAACTGAAGGACCGTCGCCCTCGGTGTCCATGAACGCCGTGAAGCCCGACAGGTCGATGAAGGCAAAGGTCCGGTCCACCCGCTTTCCGATGCTTCTGGCAGCCTCGCCCATTCTTGCCATGCGGGCAGGTTAGTAAATGTCCGATCCGGTATCTGCACCCAACCCGCCGGAGCGCCCGGCCAAAGCCACCGCTCCTCCAACGACGATCGCCACGAGGCTCATCCAGATGTTCACCCTCCACCCCAAGAGGAGAAATGCCGCGTCGACCCGAATGGTCTCCATCCAGAGACGACCCACGCCGTATCCGAACACCCACAGGCCAATGAGGTAACCCGGCTTCAAAACTCCACGGCGGTCAACCCGAATCAGGAACCACGCCAGGGCCAGGTTCCACACCCCCTCGTATAGGAAGGTCGGATGAAATGCCGTTGCCTCCAAGTACCGGGCAGGACGATGCGCCTCGTCGATCCGGAGGGCCCACGGCAGGTCGGTGGGACCACCAAACACCTCCTGGTTGAACCAGTTTCCCCACCGACCGATCGCCTGTGCGATAGGCAACGTCGGGACGAGCGAGTCAAGCATTCCCGAGACGCTCATTCCACGCTGTCGGGCCACCAGCACACCGACCAGAACACCGGCGGCAAGACCACCGGGTATTCCCAGGCCGCCCTCCCAGATGAAGAACACGTCGCCCCAGCGCCCGGTGAAACGCTTCCAGTCAGTGGCCACGTGATATATCCGTGAGCCAACCAGCCCGGCTGGCACGGCCCACATCGCGAGCGCCGAGATGTCATCGGGGTCACCACCCCTGGCAGTCCACCTGCGCTGACCGACCCACACGGCTGCAACCACGCCGAGGCCGATCATCAGGCCGTAGGCACGAAGTTCCAGCGGACCAAGGTGAATCGACCCAGAGGATGGGCTGGGAATCGAGGCCAACACAGAACCCAACGGACCGGCTGACAGGAATGAGGAGAGCATGGCGTTCAAGACCCTAGAAGTCAGGCTGAGAAGCCGTCGGCCGAAATGGCAAACAGGTCGTCAGCTCCGGCAGTCACCGCACCCAACTGTGCCCGAGCGACCGGAAGCAACTGCTCGGCGTAGAAACGGGCCACGACGATCTTGCCCTCCAGGTGCTCAACGTCGCCGGAGCCCTCGTCGAGGCGACGACGGGCTCCGAGTGCGAGGCGGGCCAGGAGCCAGCCGCCGACCAGCTGACCGAACATCTTGAGGTATGGCGTGGCTCCGGCAAGCGCCTCGTTTGGGTCGTCAACCCCGTTCGAGATGATCCAGGCTGTGGCCTCACGAAAAGCGGCCAATGCATCGGCCAAGTTCGAACGGATCGAATCGAACTGGTCCCCCGCCGCCTCGAGATCACCGTCGAGAGCGGCGATCTCGTCGAGCAGATCGCCCATGACGCCACCGGCACGCAGGGACAACTTGCGGCCCACCAGGTCGATGGCCTGGATGCCGTTGGTTCCCTCGTAGATTGGTGAGATACGGGCATCGCGCAGGTGCTGGGCAGCACCCGTCTCCTCTATGTAGCCGTAGCCGCCGTGCACCTGGATCCCCAGCGACGCCATCTCGACGCCAACGTCGGTGCACCACGCCTTGGAGATGGGTGTGAGCAGTTCGGCCCGCTCTGATGCAGCCTGACGGGCGTCCGGATCGAGATGGTGGCCGGCAACATCGATGGTCGACGAGTTGAGATACAGCAGGCACCGCATGGCATCGGCGTAGGCCCGCATCGTGAGCAGCATCCGCCTCACATCAGGATGTTCGACGATGGGAGACTGCTCGCCCCGGGGGGCACCCACCGCCGTGCCCTGGCGACGCTCGATTGCGAATGCAGTCGCCTGCTGGAGGGCCCTCTCGGTCACGGCCAGGCCCTCTACGCCCACACCCAGGCGGGCGTTGTTCATCATCTTGAACATGTAGCGCATTCCCTGATGTTCCTCACCTATGAGATAACCCACGGCGCCGTCGCCGGATTCCCCGTAGGAGAGGACACAGGTCGGGCTGGCATGCAATCCCAACTTGTGCTCCAGGGACACGCACGTGTAGTCGTTGCGCTCACCGAGGGAACCGTCGTCGCCCACCAGGTACTTGGGGACAATGAACAGCGAGATGCCGCGCGTTCCCGGCGGGCTGTCGGGTGTGCGGGCCAGCACCAGTTGAATGATGTTCTCGGCCAGCTCGTGCTCGCCAAAGGTGATGAAGATCTTGGTGCCGAAGATGCGGTAGGTACCGTCGCCCCGAGGGACTGCGCGTGTGGTGAGAGCACCCACATCTGAGCCTGCCTGAGGTTCGGTCAGGTTCATGGTGCCGGACCACTCGGCCGTGGCCATCTTCGGGATGTACGTCTGCTTCTGCTTGTCGTCACCAAAGGCATGGATCGCCTCGGCCGCACCGACAGTAAGCATCGGGCCCATTGACCATGACCGGTTCGACGTTGCCAACAGCTCGGTGAGAACCGTCTGGACACATGCCGGAAAGCCTCCTCCGCCGTACTCTGGGTCCTGGGAGATGGCGCCCCAACCGGCCTCCACGAACCTGTCCCACGCTGCGTGGAACTCCCTGGGAACCGTGACCACGCCGTCGTCGACCGAACATCCCTGTTCGTCACCGACACGGTTCGTAGGAGCAATCACCTCGGCAACGAAACGCCCCAACTCGTCGAGCACCCCGTCGATGGTCTCCGCATCGACGTGGTCAAAGTCGGGGAACCCGCAGATCTCATCGACCTCGCAGATCTCAGCCAGAACAAGGCGGATGTCATCGAGCGGGGGCTTGAAGTCACTCATGGCCGAAGGGTACCCGCACCCAGCCCGGGCCTACCGGTCGGCTGGGCGGTTCAGCCGGCCTGCTTCACCATGGCCTCAAGCTGGGCCTGATCAGCCACGGCCTGCCCCGAGTCGCCGGACAGCCAGTGTCTCCGGCATCGCAGGTCATAGCTGACCTGATGGTTTTCGGGATCATCGACCACGAACAGCTCACCGTCGTAGACCTGCACCCCGTTTACCAGACGGGCATTGTGGGTTGCCTGGGACCCACACCAGCAGCGGGCCTCAACTTGGACCTCGACGCTCTCGTCGGCCATCTCCAAGAGGCGCTGGGTTCCCTCGAACAACAAGCCCTGGAATGAGGTGAGGAGTCCGAAGGCGTACACGTCGGTGCCGAGCTCGTCGACGATCCGGGCCAACTGGTCGACCTGTTCTGAGAGGTAGAACTGGGCCTCGTCGCAGACCATGTAGTCGAGGCGACCGTGCCGCTCCTTCATAGCCAGCGCCAACTCGAAGAGGTTCAGCCGGGGGCCCACCTCTACCGCATCTGCTGAGACGCCCAAAGCGCTCGAGACCTTGCCTCCCTCCCTGTCGAGTTGACTGCAAAGCAGGCCCTCTAGGCCACGAGACGTGAGGTTGTGATGAATTTGCAGGGCCAAGGTGCTCTTGCCCGACCCCATGGTGCCAAACGAAAAACGCAACTTTGCCATCAGGCACGACCCTCCGGCAGGACGTTCACGAACACCCGCTGGTAGCACCGCAGTCGGTGCACACGTAACAAGACCCGGCTCGCTGCATTGCCACGCCGCAGAGCATGCACATCGGTGCTGAGCTGGAGCTACCGGGTGTGAGGTGTGCGGCGAACTGTGCTGCCGAAGGGATGCTCGGCGGATCGGGCGGTATATCGCCGCCCTGACGGGTCTCGGTGGCGGATTCCTCCACACCCGGAAGGGTCGGCTGGATGCGCTCGGTGCTAGTGAGGATGTTCATCTCGGCACGCTCCTCGGACGTCAGGTACTCGACCGCCAGACGTCTGAACAGGTAGTCGATGAGGCTCGTTGCAATGCGCAGCTCAGGGTCGTCGGTCATGCCAGCAGGCTCAAAGCGCATGCCCGTGAACGCCTCGACGAAAGCCCGCAGGGGCACGCCGTACTGGAGGCCGTGGCTGAGCGAGATGGCGAAGGCATCCATGATCCCCGCCAGGGTCGAGCCCTGCTTGGAGACCCGAACGAAAATTTCTCCGGGCCTGCCGTCTTCGTATTCTCCGACCGTGACGAAGCCCTTGCAGTCAGCGACCCTGAAGTCAAAGGTAAGCGACTTGCGGCTACGGGGCATCTTGCGGCGTACAGGCTCACCGGGTGGGGTGGCCTCAGCTGGCTTGTCGGCCGGCTTGTTCTCGCCCTTGCCGGAGGAGAGCGGCTGGCCGACCTTGCAGTTGTCGCGGTAGATGGCAACTGCCTTTAGGCCCAGCCTCCACGACTCCATGAACAGCTCCTCGACGTCGTCGACAGAGACGTCCTCGGGCATGTTGCAGGTCTTTGAGATGGCTCCCGAAAGGAACGGCTGGACAGCTCCCATCATGCCGATGTGGCCCATGTGGTGGATCGGGTTGTCGCCCATCGAAGTCGCAAACACGGCGGCGTGCTCGGACCTGAGGTCTGGACACCCGATCACCGAATGGTTCTCGTCTATGTAGGAGACGATGGCAGCCGACTCCTTGTCGGTGTATCCCAACCGTTCAAGAGCCCTTGGAACGGTGCGGTTCACGATCGACATCGTGCCGCCACCCACAAGGCGCTTTGTCTTCACCAACCCCAGGTCGGGTTCGATCCCGGTCGTGTCACAGTCCATCAACAGGCCGATGGTTCCGGTGGGTGCCAGAACCGTCGCCTGGCTGTTTCGTACCCCGACGCGTTGGGCGAGAGCACATGCCTCGAACCAGGCCTCGCGTCCTGCAGCCACGATTACCGGTGCCGTGGCGTCATCGAGCAACTCCGCTGCCTCACGGTGGCGTTCGAGCACACCGAGGGTCGGCTCCCGGTTTGCCTCGAAACCGGCATATGGGCCCATGCGGTCTGCCAGGCGAGCCGAGGCCCGGTAGGCCTGACCGGTCATAAGCGAGGTGACCGCCGCAGCCACAGCCCGACCCTCGTCGCTGTCGTATGGCATGCCCAGCGCCATCAGCATGGCGCCCAGGTTGGCGTATCCCATTCCCAGTTGGCGAAATGCGCGGGCGTTTTCACCGATAGGCACGGTCGGATAGTCGGCGTTGCCGACCAGGATTTCCTGGGCAGTGAACACCACGTCGACCGCATGGCCGAAGCCCTCGATATCGAAGCCGCCGATAGCTGCCGAGGCATCGCCCTGGTCGAGAAACTTCAACAGGTTCAGGCTGGCCAGATTGCAAGCCGAGTTGTCGAGGTGAACATACTCACTACAAGGATTACTTGCGTTGATTCGGCCTGTGTTTGAGGCTGTGTGCCAGGAGTTGATGGTGGTGTCGAACTGCATGCCCGGGTCGGCGCACTCCCATGCGGCCTGTGAAATCTGACGAAACAACTCGCGGGCCCGGACCGTGTCGACCACGGAACCGTCGGTGACGGCAAGCAGGTCCCAGTCGCCGTCTGCTTCCACGGCAGCCATGAACTCATCGGTCACCCGGATCGAGTTGTTGGCGTTCTGGTACTGGATGGAGTGACTGTCGGTACCGTCAAATCCGACGTCGAAGCCGGCCTCTTCGAGCACACGGATCTTGTTCTCCTCTCGTGCCTTGCACCAGATGAAGTCCTCGATGTCGGGATGAACTGCGTCCAGGATGACCATCTTGGCTGCACGCCGCGTCTTGCCTCCACTCTTGATGGTGCCTGCCGAGGCGTCGGCGCCACGCATGAAGCTGACCGGTCCGCTGGCCGATCCGCCACCGGCAAGTGTCTCGCGTGAAGAACGGATGCGGCTCAGGTTCACGCCTGCACCCGAACCACCCTTGAAGATGGTTCCCTCCTCGACGTACCAGTTCAGGATGGATGACATCTGATCGTCGACCGAGAGGATGAAGCAGGCCGATGCCTGCTGGGGAACACCGGCCACTCCGATGTTGAACCAGACCGGAGAGTTGAAGGCGGCCCGCTGGGTGACGATCAGGTACTTCAGCTCGGCAGCAAAGGTTGCCGCCTCGTCGTCGTCAACGAAATAGCCGTCGCGCAGGCCCCACTCGGTGATGGTGTCGACCACGCGGTCAGCCACCTGCCGTAGCGATGACTCTCGCCCAGCGGTGCCCAGCGAACCCCGGAAGTACTTCTGGGCCAGGATGTTGGTTGCGTTCACAGACCAGTCGGCGGGAACCTCTACGTCGAGCTGTTCGAAGGCCACGCTGCCGTCTCGATGGTCGACCAGACGGGAATCGCGTCGTTCCCATACGACCGAGTCGTACGGATCAGATCCAGCACTCGTGAAGTGTCGGCCAAGTCCGAGCACTCCCCGATCGGGTACCAGCGTCATTTGGGGCTCCTGATTTCCTGTCTTGCCGTCTGGGTCTGCCGGCGCCTGTGTCCCCCAAATGAAGCCGGGGTACGAATGTACATATCGCGAGTGACAACCTCCGGGACCCTCCCCGGAACAACCACCGTCGCACCATACGGAGTTGCCCCTGTGGACGACTAGGGGACTTGTTGTGGATTTCGCGATCGGGCAACACGGGGGTGGGTTACGGTCAGAGCCGTGCACCAGGTGTTTCCCTCCGACGGCGACAGGACCGAGGTGGACCCCGCCTTCCTCCTCCACGACGACGTCAGACAAACCGACGGAACGCGACCCTGGGTGCTCTTGAACATGATTTCCTCGGCTGACGGTGCCACAGCGGTGGACGGGGTGTCAGGTGGCCTCGGTGGCGATGCCGACCGACGTCTTCTTGGCACTCTGCGCGGCCTGGCAGACGTGATCCTCGTAGGTGCCGGCACGGTAAGGGCAGAGAACTACCGGTCCCCCAGAACCCCCGACGACCGTGTCGGGGTGCTGCGTGCAACCAGCGGACGACCCCCTCGACCACGCCTGGCCGTGGTCTCGGCCAGCCTGTCACTTGATCCAACGGCAGCAATGTTCACGCCCGTAGACCCGGGTGACCCGCCACCGCTCATCTACACCACTGCCGGAGCACCGACGGACAACCGGAGAATGCTGGCGGGCGTGGCTGAGGTTGTTGGCGCCGGTGAGGGCGGCCATGTCGATGTACGCCTCGTGATGGCCGACCTGTTCAGACGTGGGGCAGGGGTGGTGCTCGCCGAAGGCGGCCCCTCACTGAACCACCAACTGGTTGATGCCGGCCTCGTCGACGAGCTGAACCTGACGATCTCGCCCCTGCTGGCCGGCGGTACTGCCAAGCGGATCCTGGCCGGACCTGCCCTCAAGGTGCCCGCCGGCCTCAGGCTTGACCGGGTTCTGACCGATGACGGCTTTCTGTTCTGCCGTTACCTGACCGCCTGAGCGTGCTCAAAGACAAGTTTGGCCGACTCACCGTGGCCATGGTCTGCCACATGGCAGAGAGGCCTGGGTCTGCGCTACAGCCCTGAGGGAAGGGTTATGCGCTGGCCCGGCAGGATGAGCGGCCCACCAGAGGCCACGGCAAGTCGGTCTACTGTGAGCCGCAGATCGACCCCGGGGGGGTTGATGCGCTCAGCGATCTCCCAGAGCGTGTCTCCGGGCTGAACTACGTACACGACGGGCTCACCGGCGGCTCCAACCGGGGTTGACCCCGGCGAACCGTTGACACGACCAATCAGCTCACCACCGGCGAGCGATGCCAGAAACACGACGGTGGCAAGCACTGCTGCAGCCAGAGTGCGACGACGCCTATATACCGATACTGAGAGGGTCTGAGCTGGCATCCGGCGATGGAGCACCCGGATCGGTTCTGTCGAATAGGCCTGAAGTAGGTGAGCTGGAGAGGTCATGGCCTACATCCTGCAGCGGGGGTGTGACAGCCGCAGTCCGCCGCCGCACAGATACCGAACACAGGGTCCTTGACACGGAACGTCTGTTCGGGGAACATATGTGCGACGTACAGGTGTTCGATCATGTCGTAAGTGTACCGAACACCTGTTCGATTGCAACTGATTCCCCCAAGTCCCCGAAACCAAGCCCGAGAGCGAGCAGCAGCCATGAGCCACAAGGACCTCACCGACAGGCAGCGCCAGATCCTGAACTTCGTCGACTCGCACACCCGTGAGCACGGATACCCACCGTCGGTACGCGAGATCGGCAAGGCCGTGGGGCTCACCTCCCCCTCCACCGTCCACTCACACCTGGCAACCCTCCAGGAACGCAACTACCTGCGCCGCGACCCCAGCAAACCACGCGCCATCGAGGTCCGCCTTGACCCAAGCACCGGCGCCGCCGTCGACCGGGGTGCGGTCCGCCATGTTCCCCTCGTGGGTGACATCGCGGCCGGCACCGGGGTTCTGGCAGTCGAAAACATTGAAGAGTCGGTTCCCATGCCCTCAGAGTTCACCGGCAACGGCGACCTGTTCATGCTCCGCGTCCGAGGCGACTCCATGATCGAAGCCGGCATCTTCGACGGCGACCACGTTGTGGCCCGGGTACAACCCACAGCCGACCCCGGAGACCTCGTCGTGGCCGGAATCCCCGGCGACGAGGCAACCGTCAAGCACCTGCGAATCGACGGCGACACCGTCGTGCTGGTTCCCTCAAACGCCAACTACGAGGAACTCCGCTACACGGCAGACGAGGTCACCATCTACGGCCGTGTCGTCACCGTGCTCCGCAGACTCTGATTCGGCCGGGTCAGGCTCCGGCCTGTAGCAGGCGGTTGAGGGTGGCGTAGCAGGCCTCCAATGCACTCCGTTCAACCCGCTCGTCGGCCGTGTGGGCGAGCGTGGCCTCTCCCGGCCCGAAGTTGATAGCCGGCATCCCCCTGGCAGCAAAGAAGGCCACGTCGGTCCATCCCAACTTGGCACGCACCTCAAGCCCACCATTGGCCACCAACCCCAACAGCAACGGGTGCCGAAGTCCAGGCCGGGCCCCCGCCGCATGGTCAACCAGGACAACCACATCGCCATCACCCAGAAACGGAGCCAGCTCATCCCTTACGTGGGCTTCGGCCTCGTCGCCGCTGCGATCGGGGGCGTACCTGTGATTAACCAAAAGGGTCACGCTGTCGGGCACGACGTTCCCTGCGATCCCTCCGTCTATTCGCACCACCTGAAGGGCCTCACGGAACTGGCAGCCGTCGACCTCGGGCTCACGGTGCTCGTAGGAATCGATGGCGCTCAACACGGCTCCGGCACGATGGATGGCGTTTACTCCCATCCAGGGCCTTGCCGTGTGGGCACGAACACCCGAGAGGACAACCTCGAACCGCATCGTGCCCTGACAACCGGCTTCGATCGAAGCGTTGGTGGGCTCACCCAGGATCGCCGCATCGCCCTCGAGCAGGTGCGGTGCCCCTGACAGAATCTCACCAAGGCCATTGAGTTCGCTGGCCACCTCCTCTCGGGCATAGAAGACCCAGGTCACGTCCACCGCCGGCTCAGGAACCGCACGGGCCAGTTCCAACATGACGGCAAGTCCGCCCTTCATGTCGGCGCTGCCCAGACCGAAGCACGTGTCGCCCTCGATACGGGCGCCGGCGGCGGTATCGCCCGGCACCGTGTCGGTGTGACCGGCCAGAATCAGCCGATGGGCCCGACCCAGGTTGGTTCGCGCCACCAGGTTGTCACCGACCCTGTCGACGCTGAGGCCCGGAAGCCCACGCAACTCAGCCTCCAGCAGGGCAACGATCGCCGCCTCATCGTGGCTCACCGATGGAACATCCACCAGCTCGGCGGTGAGGGTCAACAGGTCGGTCATGGCAGGCAGGGGTGTTCCGTGGGCAACCGCGGCGTCAGGTGGTGACACCGTGTGTGCGCAAGATGTCGTTGAGGGCCGACTTGTCGTGGCGCTCACCGGGATCCAGGCGCCTGATGACGAGCACACACGGCAGGCCGAACCGGCCTCCGTCGAAGTCGCGGGCCCGGCTGGCCTGAACGGCGACACACCACGATGGCACCTCGCCCCTGCTCAACTCGTCGCCGGTTTCGGCGTCGATCACGGGGATAGAACCCGTAAGGACCGCGCCCGCACCCAGGACCACGCCGTCGCCTACACGGGCGCCCTCTGCCACGATGCAGCGACTTCCTATCAGGCAGTCGTCGCCCACGACAACGGGGACCGCGTTGGGCGGTTCGAGCACACCGCCGATACCCACGCCACCCGAGAGGTGCACGTTGCTGCCAATTTGTGCGCAGGACCCGACGGTCGCCCAGGTGTCCACCATGGTGTTGGCCCCCACATAGGCACCGATGTTGATGTAGCTCGGCATCATGATCACGCCGGGCCCCTGATAGCTGCCCCACCGGGCCGACGCTCCGGGAACGACCCTCACGCCACGGGCCGCGTAGTCGGTCTTGAGTGGGATCTTGTCAGCGAACTCGAATGGTCCGACCTCGATGGTCGACATCTGGGCCTGTCGGAACAGGAGCAGGATGGCCAACTTCAGCCACTCGTTGACGACCACACCACCTTCACCGTCAGGTTCTGCGACACGGGCCTCGCCAGCATCCAGCAGGTCGATTGCGGCGTGGATCGCGGAGTTGGCGGCATCGTCTTCGGCATCCAACGACTCGCGTGCAGCCCAGATGTCCTCGATCTGTCTACGGAGCTCTGACATGGCGCCGAGGCTACAGCCCGGGATGTGGCTGCCGGGAACTGGTTACCTCAGATACCGGCTCGCTCACGGAGCAGGCCGATGCGGTCGTCGCCGGCCACCGCCGCCAGGCGCACATGTCCCGCACCTGCAGCGCCGAAGAACTCCCCCGGGCTGACCACCATTCCGACCTCGGCGGCGAGCATCCGGGCGAACCCCCATGCGTCGCCCTCCGGAGCAGGCACCCAGAGGTAGAAGGCGCCGTCGGGCATCGGCGCAACCACGCCCAGCGCCGCCATCACCTCGATCAGAGACTCGAGCCGCCGCCTGTAGCGACCACGCTGGACATCTACATGTTCCTGGTCTGACAGGGCCGCAACTGCAGCCGCCTGGGCCGGGCCGGGAACCATGAAACCCTGATGCTTGCGCACCTCCTGAAGGTATAGAACCAGATCGGGATCACCGGCGTAGTAGCCGACTCGTAGCCCGGCCAGGTTCGAGCGCTTGGACAACGAGTGCACAGCCAACACGCCGTCTGAGCCATGCTGCAGCACCGACCTGGGTTGACCGTTCCAGGTGAACTCCGCATAGCACTCGTCTGACAGGACGGTCACACCATGCGCACGGCCCCAGGATGCCGCTGCCCCCAGGTCGTCGAGACCCCCTGCCGGGTTGCCTGGCGTGTTCACCCATAGTGCCAAGGCTCTCGCTGCGTCCTCCTCGGCTATCGCCGACAGGTCGAGGCACCATGCCTCGTCAACTGGAACCGCAACCGCCCTGCAGCCGGCCAACTCGGCTCCCATGGCATACGACGGATACGACACAGCCGGATAGAGGACCGTGTCGCGATCGGGAAACCTCAGCCGGAGCAGATGGGGAAGGCCCGTAACGAGTTCCTTGGTTCCTATACATGCCCCTATCTCACTCGGGTCAAGGTCCACGCCGAGGCACCTGTCGGCCCAGCCGGCCACAGCTGCCCTCAGATCAGGGCTTCCGATCGAAGGTGGGTACGTGCGGGCCGGGTCCGGTTCAGCCAGGGCGGCAGCTACCAGGTCGGGCACCGGGTCGCTGGGGTTCCCGACAGAAAGATCCACCGATCCACCGGGAAGCGATGCAGCCACCTGTTTGATGTCTCCGATCCGGTCGAACGGGTACGGGGGTGGTTCAAATCCGGTTGCCATCTCGTCTCCCTGGACCTCAGCCCGACGTGCCGGCCCGATCGGGCCCAGTTGCGAACTCCGCCAGCCGACCCGCCGAACCTTCGTCCAGTCGAGCCTCGACAATCCAGCCATCGTCGTCAGCAGCCTCTGACAGGACCTCGCCCTCGCGGTGGACCATGGCCAAGACGTCGCCCCGGTCGAAAGGCACCGACAACAGAACCAGGCTCGTGACCGCACGCAGCCTCCGTCCGACCTCTGCGAGGAGCTCGTCGGTTCCATCGCCGGTGACAGCTGACACGATGACCGAGTCGGGCTCACGGGCCGCCAGGCGGGCGGCCTCGGTTGGAGCCAGATCGGCCTTGTTGAACACGAACAGTTCCGGAACCTCGTCGGCACCGATCTCGGTCAGCACATGGCGGACGGCGTCGATGCTCCCCATCGGGTCGGGGTCTGAGGAATCCACGACATGGAGCAGCAGGTCCGCGTCGACGACCACGTCCAGGGTCGACTTGAACGCATCAACCAGTTGGTGGGGCAGCTTGCGTACGAAACCCACCGTGTCGGTCATGTAGACCGACTCTCCGCCCGGCAGGTCCAGACGACGGGTGGTTGCATCGAGGGTCGCGAAGAGGCGGTCCTCGACGAGCACCCCCGCGTCGGTCAGCCGGTTCAGGAGCGTCGACTTGCCTGAGTTGGTGTAGCCCACAATTGCCACGGACCTGTTGCTGGTGCGGCGCCTGGCCTTTGACTGGGTGGCCCGGTGCCTGCGCACCTGCTTCAGGTCCGCTTCGAGGCGGCTGACCCTGCGCATTAGTCGCCTCCGGTCGACCTCGAGCTGCGTCTCACCCGGCCCACGGGTACCTATGCCGCCACCCTGCTGACTGAGCACCTTGCCCATGCCTCGCAGCCTCGGAAGCCGGTAGCGCAACTGGGCCAACTCGACCTGGGCCTTACCCTCGAGGCTGCTGGCGTTCTGGGCGAATATGTCAAGGATCACGGCCGTGCGGTCCAGAGCGGAGCGCTTCAGGATCGCAGTCAGGTTGCCCTGCTGGGCGGGGCTCAACTCGTCGTCGAACACGACCGTGTCGGCATCGTGTGCCTCGGAGATGTCTCGAATCTCGGCTGCCTTGCCGCTTCCCACGAACGTGGCCACGTCGGGACTCTCGCGCGACTGGTGTACCCGTGCCACAGCATCTGCCCCCGCCGTGTCCACCAACTGGGCCAGCTCATCGAGGGAGGCCTCGGTCACCTCTTGATCTCCCCGGTTGAGGGTGACCCCCGCCAGAACTATTCGTTCACGAAAGGCCCGGTCGATGAGCCCGGAGCTCTCGCCGCCAAACTCACCGAAACCTCCCCGGTGGGACCCAACATCGCTGCGGTCCCGGTCACCACCCATTGTTGACCTCGTGGTCATCAACAAAGACGGACGTAACGCTCAACACCATGGGATCCCCGATCACAACCGTGGTGGTTCCCCCTGGCATCAGGACCTGGACCGTCTCGTCGATTTCGCCCCATCCGCTTGCCGCCGCCGCCGCAGCGCAGGCCCCGCTTCCACATGCCTCGGTAAGGCCAGCTCCGCGCTCCCACGTACGAAGCCGCAAGTGGGAGGTGTCAGAAACCGAGACCATGTGAATGTTGCAACCCACGGGCTCGAAGATGGCCTCAAGCGCCGGACCCACGACGGCCAGGTCGACATCGTCGGGGTCGTCGACCTCGACGACAAGGTGTGGGTTGCCCATGTCGACGCTGGCGACTCGACCAACCCGAGGACCGCCAAGGTCGACGACAAGTCGTGAGATGTCGGGACCGCTGTCTGCGGCACCCATCTCGACCGTGGCCGAAACCTCCACATCTGTAGAGGTTCCCTTCACCCGTATTCGCCGGGGGCCCGCGGCGGTGTCGACGACCACGTCGAGATCCCGGCGTCCAGGCAGGGTTTGCAGGATTGCATGGCCGAAACAGGCGAGGCCGTTTCCGCTCACCTCTGCCCGACTTCCATCGCTGTTGAACAGGGTGAAGGTGAGCCGGTCCGGCTGGTCGAGGTGCGTGGGGGTGCCGAACACGAGGCCGTCGGCCCCTATGCCGGCGATGGGTTCACAGGACCAGCGGGCCAACTCGGGCCCGCTCGCGGGCACCTCGTCGGTGAACGCGATGAGGAACTGGTTCCCGAAACCGTGACAGCGGATCAGATGCACGGGAACAGTCTCGCCCACCGAGGGCTCCTCACAACGCACGGTTTGCGTCACCGGCCACCGGTACATCCATCAAACCGCTCAACCAACTGATCCAGCACATCAAGCGGGTCCTCGTCAGCGTCAAGCCATGTGATGCGCTGATCACGCCTGAACCAGCGTTCCTGACGCCGAGCGAAGCGCCGCGTAGCCACAACGGCATCTTCGATGGCCTGCTCCAGGCTGCAGCGCCCCTCCAGGTGCTCGATGACCTGCCGGTAGCCAAGTGCCTGGCGTGCGGTACGTGAAAGCCCACCCGGTCGACCTGAAAGGGTCGCCACCTCATCAACGAACCCGGCTGATAGCTGTGCTTCATAACGATCCGCTATCCGTTGGTCAACCACGGATCTGGGGAGCCGAATGCCAACCTGTGTGAACGGAGTAGGTGGATAGCTGTCGAGACCTGGTCCAAATGACGAGAACGGGCGACCAGCCCCCAGACACACTTCGAGTGCCCTGACTACTCGACGCCGGTTGGTGGGTTCCATCCTGTCGGCAGCCGGCGGATCGAGTTCCTTGAGCTTCGCGTACAGGACCGATACGTCGGGTTCGGCCTCGAGAGTTTCCCTGACATCGTCGAAGCGTCCCGGAATCTCCAGGTCGTCGACGACGGCGCGGACGTGAAGCCCGGTGCCACCAACGAGCACGGCACGTGCGCCACGGCCTGAGATCCCGGACAGGACCTCGGTGCACGTTTCCTGGAAGGCCGAGACGCTGAACTCCTCGGCCGGGTCGACGACATCCACAAGGTGGTGGGGCACCTCGGAGCGATCAGCCTCACCCGGTGTGGCCGTACCGATGTCCATTCCCCTGTACAACTGCATTGAGTCCATCGAGACCAACTCGATTCCGGATCGGAGCCGGGCCAGCTGCATCGCCAGAGCCGACTTACCAGAGGCGGTTGTTCCAACGAGCACAAGGTGCCCGTTGGGTGTCGTCATAATCTCTGGACCGCCGTGTCTCAGGCCGAGGCCACAGGAATCCGACGCCGGTGGAGTGGGGCGGCGGTCACCTCCAGCAGCTCAGCGTGCAGGTAGTGGGCGGCTGCCCCGGTGATCTCTACCTCGGCATAGGCCCCGGCTGTCAGGCCCCTACCGGCCGCCAGGTGCACAAGCTTGTTCTGTCGGGTTCGGCCTGTCACCTGGCCGGGTTCCCGCTTGGAGGGCCCTTCGATAAGGACCTCCTCGACTCGGCCGATGCGCGCCTCGTGACACATCCGGGCGGATCTCTGCAACACGACCTGAAGTCGTTCGAAGCGGTCCACCGAGACGGAATGTTCCACGAAGTCGGCTTTCATCTCTGCGGCCTCAGTGCCTTCCCTGGGAGAGAACACGAACGTGTAGGCGGAGTCAAATGCCGCCTCGGCAGCAACCTCCATGGTGGCCTCGAAGTCGCCCTCGGTCTCGCCTGGAAACCCGACGATCAGATCGGTGCTCACAGCCAGGTCCACCACCCCTGAGCGTGCGTCAGCCAGACGCTCCAGGTAGCGGCCTGCCGTGTAGCCACGGTGCATCGCTGCCAGAACCCTGTCGCTGCCGGACTGGATAGGAAGGTGGAGGTGCTCACACACGGCGGGCACGCCAGCCATCGCAGCGATCGTCTCGGGGCGAAGGTCCTTGGGGTGGGGGCTGGTGTAGCGCACCCGCCGGATTCCCTCCACTGAACCGACGGCTTCCAGCAGGTCGGCAAACAGCGGCCGGGAGCGACGCCTGTCGTCGGCTACCCAATTTGGACCGGCTTCGAGAGTGTCGGCTGCATCCGGCTCCGTGGATCTCAGCCGGGTGGTCAGGTCGCGGCCATAGGAGTTCACGTTCTGGCCGAGGAGGGTCACCTCGGTAACGCCATCGGCGGCCAGTACCTCGACCTCTGAGACGAGGTCACCGAAATAGCGGCTCAGCTCAGGGCCACGAACCGAGGGCACGATGCAGAATGCGCAACTGTTGTCACAGCCGATCTGGATGGTCACCCAGGCCCTGTGGTCCTGCTCACGCCGCATAGGCAGCACAGTTGGAAATGCTTCGGCATCGTCGCGCACGGTCTCTTCGAGAATTTCAATGACGGGTCCCTGTTGGCGTGCACGATCAAGCAACTCGGCAACTCGATGAACGTTGTGGGTTCCAAACACCACGTCCACGTGACCGGCGCGTTCTTGAATGAGCTGACGGTCTTTTTGTGCGAGGCATCCCGCCACAGCCACCTGAAGGCCAGGGCGGGCAGCCTTCTCGGCTTTCAGGTTGCCCAGTGCCCCGTAGAGCTTGTTGTCTGCGTTCTCGCGGATGCAACAGGTGTTCAATACGATCACGTCGGCATCGTCCTCTGACGCCGCCGGGACCATTCCGTCGGCTTCGAGCAGGCCGGCGATTCGCTCGCTGTCGTGCTCGTTCATCTGGCACCCGTAGGTGCGCAGGGAATAGGACCGGCTCATGCGCACAAGGTTAGGTGCTCCATGCCGCCACAGCCCCGCCGCCTACGGAGGACCGATGCTCCGACCGGGCCGCCGCCCCTGGAGGGGGAACGGGGCGGCGACCGTTGGCCAGATGTTCCCGGATGTATTCGGTTCAGTCCCCTATCGAGATCGGCTCGTCGTCGGCCGCAGTGAACTCGTCGGCTGCCCCGGGCTCGACCTCATCAGTGGCCTCGGGCTCAGCCGTGACCGCGGGCTCCGGCTCGGCGGGTGCCACCTCGCGCCAGACCCGATCGGTGATCTCGATCATGGTCTCGGGGTTCTCGACGAGGAAGGTCTTGGCGTTCTCACGGCCCTGACCGAGTTGCTCGCCTTCGTAGGTGTACCAGGCGCCCGACTTCTTGACGATGTCGAGGTCGACGGCCAGGTCTATGACCGAACCCTCACGGCTGATTCCCTTGCCGTACATGATGTCGAACTCGGCCTGCCGGAACGGCGGAGCGCACTTGTTCTTGACAACCTTGACCCGGGTACGGTTTCCGACAACCTCGACACCGTCCTTGATGGCCTCTATCCGACGGATGTCAAGACGTACCGAGGAGTAGAACTTGAGCGCCCTGCCACCGGGTGTTGTCTCAGGTGACCCGAACATGACACCGATCTTCTCGCGCAGCTGGTTGATGAAGATGCAGATGGTGTTGGACTTGTTGAGGTTGGATGTCAGCTTGCGTAGTGCCTGTGACATGAGCCGGGCCTGGAGACCGACGTGTGTGTCGCCCATCTCGCCCTCGATCTCGGCCCGTGGGGTGAGGGCCGCCACCGAGTCGATGACGATCACGTCGATTGCGCCGGAGCGGATCAGCATGTCGGTGATCTCAAGGGCCTGCTCACCGGTGTCGGGCTGGGAGATCAACAGCTCGTCGACATCTACGCCAATTGCACGTGCATAGACGGGGTCCATGGCGTGCTCTGCGTCCACGTAGGCGCAGATGCCGCCGTTGCGTTGGGCCTCGGCGACCACATGGATGGCCAGGGTGGTCTTTCCGGACCCCTCGGGGCCGTAGATCTCGGCAACCCTGCCGCGGGGCAGACCACCTATGCCCAACGCCAGATCGAGCGCCAGTGCCCCGGTGGGGACCGACTCGATGGCCATGGAGCCCTTGTCGCCCATCTTCATCACGGCGCCCTGACCGAACTGCTTCTCGATCTGGCCCAGAGCCATGTCGAGGGCCTTGTCGCGCCCCTCGGGAGTGGCCTGGACCACTGGCTGGTCTGTGCTGCCGTTCTTGTTCCTGTTGTTCTTTGCCATCTTGTCTCTCCGTTTCCGGTGATCTTTCGCGAATCGTTCCGGGATGTGGTCTTGTTGGATCGGTTGCGGATGAACCTACGAACGGGGTGTGACAGTGGCCCCGCAGGAGTGCCCCTCAGCGAATGACATCATCGTAATTGCGAACAGGCGTTCGATGCAAGCATCTTTGACAATTCATGGAAATCCACTACCGGTTGCCATTACCGTCCAGCCCCATGACCACCGATGAGACCGACGATGAACTCCGCTCTCGTCTGACACCCCTGCAGTACCACTGCACCCAGGAAGCCGGTACCGAGGCGCCGTTCACAGGCGAGTACTGGGACGACGAGCGCGCCGGCACCTACAGCTGTGTCGTCTGCGGTGAGCCCCTCTTCGAGAGCACCACCAAGTTCGACGCAGGCTGTGGATGGCCCAGTTTCTGGGAACCAATCAGCGACGACCTCATAGATGAACGCCCCGACCACAGTCTCGGCAGAGTACGCACCGAGACCACGTGTGGTTCGTGTGGAGCCCACCTGGGCCATGTCTTCCCCGACGGACCCCAGCCCACCGGCGACCGCTACTGCATCAACTCAGCCTGCATCACCCTCGAACCCGACGGCGGCCCGGCCGCCTGACGATCAACTCAGGGCGAACCGCTCCAGGACCTCGTAGCGGGCTCCTTCGGGCTGGGTCTCGCTGCGTACCAGGCAGATCTCGTCAGCTTGGAACGATGCCGAGATGGGAGTGCCGGCCGATCCGGCCGGTACCGGGCCTCGGGCCCGGGCCAGGGTGAGGTGTCCCAGGAACGGCCGACTACTCGGCGGCTACCGACCTCGGCCGTGAGCGCTGTCACGGCGGCGGCAACCTCATCCAATCCGGCGACTGGCACCATCACTACGCGGTTACCCAACACGGCCGTGGCCGGACCAACCTCGGCAACAGCTGACGGTGTGGAGAGCCTGGCCAGCGCACCGATCACCACAGCCGGGTCGGTCCGGCCCAGGAACCGCAGCGTCACGTGCCACTGGTGTGGTGCGGTCCAACGCAGGCCCGGTGCCTCGGGACGGGGCAGGCCGGTCAGGCGATTGATCAACTCTGTCGGCGGCACCACGGCGAGGAAGAGGCGCATCATCTGAGGAAGGTATCCATTGCAGAAAAATAGTCGTGCCACCCCGGAGGGTGGCACGGTCCGAGATGCCCCTTGGAGCAGAGCCCGCGAATTGAAATCTTGTCAAGACAAGACGCCCAATTCAGGTTCAAGTTGGCCTCATTCTACACAGGCCTCCGGTGGCTGCAAGTGGGTGTCCCCTTTCGCCTGTCACAGCCGATCACTACTCTCGTCTTCATTCCACAATGTGGCATGTCCGGAAAGGGGCAACCGTGAAGAGGGTGCTGGGTCTTGACCTGGGGACGAACTCGATTGGCTGGGCGGTAATCGACGTGCCTGACGAGGACGACGACGGCGGTTCGGTTGTGGCCATGGGTTCGCGGATCTTCACCATGGGTGCTGAGGAGGCCGGTTCGGCTCTGGTCACACCGGCCAAGGAACGCCGCCTGAAAAGGTCTATGCGCCGCCAAATCGCACGTAGGGCCAAGCGACGCCGGCGCATTCGAGAGGAACTCACCCGGATCGGCCTGCTCCCCGAGGACGACTCCACCTTTGACACCCTCATGGATACTGATCCAAGTGACCTGCTCAGGCGTTCCGGCGAGGGCGAAGAGTTGACGCTGCGCGAGGTCGGCAGGGTCATCTACTGGTTCTCGTCCAAGCGCGGTTTCCTGAGCCTGCGTTCAGAGGGCGCCGACCTGACCGACGATGACGACGAGCGTGCAGTTCGCCCCCGCTACCGCAAGCCACAGGTGCATTCCGAGACAGGCGAAATCGTCAACGCCGGGCAGGAGGACCTGCTCGTGGGGTTCCTCCGGGATCAGGCCGTGCACCACCCCGACCTCATTACCGACCAGTTGATCTTCGGGGCCCGCGGTCAGTTGACCTACCCGATGCGACCGATCAGCCGGGACCGGTTCATCGGTGACGGGACATGGCTGGACGAGTTCGGCATCCACGGTCTGGCCTTCTCCCAGCTCAGCATCTACTGGGGTGAGAAGACCATCGGCAGGTG
>JACKQG010001474.1_pt1 | contig 32527 bp, 19 predicted proteins | sample 8237621 | NCBI WGS metagenome assembly JACKQG01 (sample SAMN15677084, study PRJNA649215) | marine metagenome | biome: marine; feature: Black Sea; material: saline water; isolation source: suspended particulate matter (SPM) from the Black Sea western gyre | collected 2013-06-09/2013-06-10 | depth...
GTACTTTGCCAACTTTCCCATTTTGTTTTATGTAATTTCCAATTGCCTGAATTAGATGTGTTTTTCCTAATCCAACACCACCATAAGTAACGAGAGGATTGAAGGTTGTGTCACCCGGCGCCTGTGCTACTGCAAAAGAGGCGGCCCTGGCAAATTGGTTATTGCTACCTTCAACAAAACTATCGAATGTATAGCGGTCGTTCAGATGGCTTTCAAAATTTGTATCAATTGAAACAGACCCCGGTTTAGAGGGAAGTTGCAAAGGTTTGTTGTTATCATTTAATAATTCGTTCTTATCATTCATTACCACAGAGTAAATAAGTTTTACACCATCACCCAATGTTTGTTTGAGTGAACTTCTAATTATTTCCTGATAATGAGTTTCTAAAAATTCATAAAAAAACTGGCTGGGAATTTGAACGGTTAATTTGTTTTGTTCAAAATTGAGAGGTACAATTGGCTTAAACCATGTACTGTAAGATTGGTCAGACAATTTTTCCCTGATGTTGTCTAAAAAATCAGACCAGATATCAACGTGATTGACTTCCATTTGCAGCCACCTTATTTATATGTTAAATTGAGTTATCCACAAGTTGTCAACACAAATAGAGTAATAAATTGAAAAATATGGATTTCTGATTACTAAGAAAAATAAAACCGTTATAATTCATTGGTTTTTATTACGAAAAACCAAATTAGTTTTAATGTCTTAAAATATAATAAGTAACACGGTAAATTATACCAACAAAAAAAATAAAATAGAAAAAAAGAAAAAATATAGGAAAAAAACAAAGAAAGAAAAAGCAACCCCGGTAAGTTTATCCACAATTTTTCAAAGCAGAAAAACAAATACTTTATAGTTTAATTTAAAAAAAAATATGTTAATGTCAATAAGAAAAATAAAAAGTTTAATTACAAAATACAATTAACTATTCAAACAATACGAATAAAGACTCATGTTAATATATTTATCCGCAAATCTATTCGGCGTTTCATTCTTTGAGACGTCAGGTCTTCGGTTGAATTACTTTACGAAGTTTTTTGTATGTAAATATAATCGGGAGTTATGAAGGGTCAACTATCAACAATAATTTTACCAGTTGGGATAATTTGAGCGCTGATAATTGAAAGTTGCAAGATCTTCCAAAGTGTAATTGACACTACTTCTATCACTTACTCAGTACTTCATTCTGTCAAGTCGTTGGGAATCGGCATCAGGGTTGGGCTGTGTACCCAACTCAGCTAATGATTATAAAAAACAGAACACCATAAGACATTATAATTATGAGAGTAAATTCGCATCTACTAAATTTTCAATATTTAAGGTGCTCATTTTATATAGTATATAAGGATCAATATCTAAAGGTGCAGGTATAATTGTACCATCAATATCTTGTATTTGTATTCCATTCTCCCAATAGATTGTTGTTCCATCACACTTAACTTCAAGAAACCTTTTTTCATCTAACAATTGAGCATAAGAATTATTGGGATTTTTTGCTTTAGTTTGAATGAAATATGTTAAATCAGTAGTTCTGATCTGGTTATCATCCCATAAACTAATTACAGAATATGGAAAAACATCGATTATTTCTTTAATCCATTTCATTTTAAAGGCATAATTTTTTTATAAGTTTGAATTTCAGCTCTCAATGAATTAAAATTATCTAATAATTTATCTTTATGAATATCTGCCCAAACTTGAACATATTTCAGTTGTTTAACCGGTAACTCACCTTCTAATAATTCACCAGTATTTATATTAATCAAGGCTCGATATTCGTTATAGACAGCGTGAAAATGCGGAGGATTATGATCATTCCCAAACATTTGAATAATGATTCCAAAGAAACGGCAAATTTCAGCCAATTATGGATTCCAAAAAGAAAATTGATAGAATAAAATGTTACACAGAAAACGGTTAAATGATCTCAAGTATTAATATAACCAAATTATAGTCAAAAGCCAAGTTATATTTTAACAATACTAATAACCGCACGTCACTATTGAGAAAAGGACTGTTGGATTAATGGAGTGTTGGATTATTGGGAAATCCATTCCTCCGATAATCTATTACTCCAATATTCCATTATACTAAACAGAGACAAAATTTTGTCGATGTTTGTACCATTCGTGCTATTATCATGCTTAATGTGGAAATTTTACTTGACAAAAGAATTAAAAATTATTATCTTAACTTATATTAAACTATTTTTATCATTTTATTTTATTAACAATATAAGGAATTAATTTTTTTACAGTGAAGGCAGAATGGGAACGGTATTTCTTACATACAGAGAACGTGCAATTTTAAATTCGATAGTAGTAAATTTTATAAACTGCGCTTCTCCAATAGGGTCAAAATTTATTGCTAAAGAGAATAAAAACAATATCAGTCCGGCAACAATTAGAAATGTAATGATGTCTTTGGAAAACAAAGGATTTCTTACTCATCCTCACACTTCGGCAGGAAGAATTCCCACTGATTTAGGTTACCGTTATTATGTTAATGGATTGATGAAGGTTGAGCGATTAACCCAATTAGAGAAAGATAAAATTGATTATGATTTGAAGCAGGCATCAAATAAGAATGTGGAAAATATTCTGGAAAAAGCCTGTGATTGTCTTTCAGATATTTCTAATCAACTTGGCGTTGTATTGTCTCCTAAATTTGACAAGGGAATATTTAAGAAATTAGAGTTAGTTATCCTTAATGAGCGTAAATTACTGGTCATTGTTTCGGTTTCTTCTGGTTTTGTTAAAAAGATTTTGATGGAGTTCAATTATAATATTCCTTCAAATAAAATTGTTGAAACGGAACGAATTATAAATGAACGGCTGGCAGGATTAACGTTACAACAGATAAGGAATTCAATTAATAAAAGAATGCGCGATGTTAATTATGGCGATAAAAAGATCATTGAAAAAGTTACAAAGTCAGCCAATAAAATATTTATAATAGAAGAAGATAATGTTCATTTTAAGGGCACGTCAAATATTTTTATACAGCCGGAATTTATAAAATCCGGGCACTTAGGCAATATTTTAAAGCTTATTGATAACCAAAAAATATTGATACAAATAATAAAAGGTTCAACTAAAGAAGAAGAAAAAGTTTCTATTACTATTGGAAAAGAACATGATGAAACCTTAGTGGATAGTTGTAGTTTAATTTCCACAAATTACAAAATAGGTGATATTACCGGTACATTGGGGGTGATTGGGCCGACCCGGATGAAATACGAGAAATTGAGTGGGTTGGTTGATTATATTGCCAGGGGGCTCAATAATTTATTTAGTTAATCGAAATGAAGTTGAAATTAATTTTTAAGAAGAATACAGAAGTTAAGTTGGAAGGAAACGAAATTTATGACTAAAGATGATGATACCAAGGAATCAAAAAAGAAAACAGCGACAAAAAAACCCGCAACTAAGAAATCAGCAGAATCGAGTAAAATAAAAAAATTAAAAAAGGACGTCGATAATTTAAAAAAAGAGTTGGCAGAAGCAAACGATAAATATATAAGAATGGCTGCAGAATTTAATAATTTCAAAAAGAGAAGCGAGCGAGATTTTGTTAATTTGATTGAAAATGCAAACAGAAATCTTTTTATAGAATTGCTTCCAATAATAGATGATTTTGAAAGATCTCTGAATTCTGACAGCGCTGAAAAAACAAAGAAAAACGACAAATTTTTTAAAGAAGGAATTAATTTAATATATCAGAAGTTGATTTCAACATTTAAAAAGCAAGGTTTAGAAACATTAGAATCAATAGATACTCCCTTTGATCCGGAATTTCATGAAGCTTTAATGCAAATTGAAAATAAGGATAAAGACTCAAACATAGTTTTAGAGGAGATCCAAAAAGGATATCTTTTGAAAAACAAAGTAATCAGACATTCAAAGGTAGTTGTGAATAAATAAAACCCAACGTACCAAAGAGCAGGTTTTAATACTTTAGTGCAAAGGCTGAGGCTAAGGAAGAAAGAAAATCCTTTATTCTCATACCTTGCTTCGCCTTAGCCTTTGCGTTGTAATATTTAATTGATTTGGGTTAGAAAAAGTTTTGCAAAAAAACAAAGAAGGATACGTATTAAAAGAATATGGCAAAAGATTATTATGAAGTATTAGGTATCTCAAAAGACGCTGGATCGAATGAGGTAAAAAAAGCTTATCGAAAACTTGCCATGCAATATCACCCGGATAAAAATTCCGGTGATGAGCAGGCTGAAGAAAAGTTTAAAGAAGTATCAGAAGCATACGAGGTTTTAAAAGACCCGGACAAACGCGGTCGCTATGATCAATTTGGAAATGGCGGATTAAGGGGTGGCTTTGAAGGCTTTGGTGGTGGATTCGGCGGATTTGAATTCGACTTAAGTGATGCATTGAGAACGTTTATGTCGGAAGGCTTTGGTTTTGGTGATATGTTTGGTGCATCCGGTCAAACCAGGTCTCGAAGAACGCGAGCACGAGGGCAGAATTTACAATTAAATCTCAAACTGACATTAGAAGAAATTGCTGAAGGAATCACAAAAAAAATTAAACTGAGGCGATACATTCGTTGTGAAACATGTCAAGGAACAGGCTTAAAAGAAGGAAGTTCTCCTGAAGATTGTTCATATTGTCACGGCGCAGGCGAAATAAGACAGGCTTCCAAAACAATTTTTGGCCAGTTTATAAATGTAACAACCTGTCCCAAATGCGCCGGTGAAGGAAAACTTATCAAGGACCGATGTACAAATTGCTCCGGTGATGGCAGGGTTATGGGTGAAAACACAATTTCTGTAAATATCCCTGCGGGTGTTTCAACGGGCAATTATCTGACCTTGAATGGAGAAGGGCATATCGGGGCGCGGGGTGGTTCAGCCGGGAGTGTGATTGTGGTTATGGAAGAGAAAGAACACTCGCAGTTTGAGCGGCATGGAGATGATATTCTGTATGACCTTTATTTGAGTTTCAGCCAGGTTGCTTTGGGCGATAACGTAGAAGTGCCAACATTAAAAAGTAAAGCAAAGCTGAACATCGCGCCAGGCACTCAATCGGGTAAAATATTAAGAATGAGAGGAAAGGGGATTCACCATCTCAACCAGTATGGCAGCGGGGATCAATTAGTCAGGGTAATTGTGTGGACGCCTACAAAATTATCTGAAAACGAAAAGAAAGTTTTTCAACAGTTGTCTGAACAGGACAATATAAATCCGCCAACCGGGGATAAAAGCTTTTTTAAAAAAGTGAAAGAAGCGCTTTTTGAATGATAGACTTTTTAACTAAACAAGAAAAAATTATTTTTGTTTTTTTAATATCGGGTCTTCTAATCGGAAGCGGAATTAGATTATTTTATACCAAAGAAGAATTTAAACCAAACAGCCAAGATGAATTAAATTTAATAAAGAATCATTTAATTGAAAAGTCAAAAACCATCGATTCTTTGTTGGTTGATGAAAAAAATAATTCACAGGGCAAAAAACAAAGCGCAAAAACACAAAAAGTAAATTTAAAAACAGGATCAGTTGATATAAATAAGGCGGGATTCGATGAATTAATACTCTTGCCAGGTGTTGGTCCTGTTTTGGCAGACAGGATCATTGAATATCGGAAAACTAAAGGAATGTTTTCCAGCCCGGAAGAGTTATTAAAAGTAAAAGGTATTGGAAAAAAGAAATTATCTTCATTTATTAAATATATATACGTAGCGCACTAAAGTGCAGAGGCTGAGGCAAAGGCGAAGGGAGAAATATCCTTTAATCTGATATCTTGCTTCGCCTCAGCCTTTTTCAGTGAATTTAAAATATGTACATCTGTCAGGAAACTTTAAACAATTAATTAACTTGTAATATAATAAATAATATTTAACTATTTTTCTTGAACTATTTAAGGAGGGAAGATGGCACGCAATAAAGCAAAAGGCTCTAATCTTCTTGAAATTATTGCCGTAATTCTAGTTGTTGGTTTAATCGTTACAATTTTATATCCCAAAAAAGTTTGGGATGAAGAAGAACAAAACACAGCTGACTGTAGAACAAACATGGATCGTATTCTGAAAGCTGAGTTAGTATATCAGAAGTTTCATAATACTTATACAGACAGTCTGCCAGGACTTGTTTCGTTCATTAAAAACGACAGTACAAAAGAAGCGATAGTGGATTACTTTTATGCAGATACAGCCCTGGCTGAAGATATTATCGAGCACATCACAAAAATAGATTCTCAAGCGGCAAAAGTTATTGAAAATCTAAATGCCGATACATTATTTTATGCTATTATCGAAACGATAAACTACGATTCAAATTTGGCTCGAGTTATTCTTAACAGGTTTGAAAATACTGAATTTGCCGATTCTGTTCAAACAAAAAGAGCAACCGATAGCAGCGATGTTTACATTTTAAAGGAATTAAAGCAAGAGTTTTCCTCTTTTGATTTATACCAGCCAATAAAAGATGATGATTCTTTATTTCTTGTTTTTGCACGAATGATGCCGGAAATAACGACAGGCTCTATCGTAGATACGCTTTATGCGTTGAATAGAAAATGGGCTGAAATAGTAGATAGCTCTGTGGCGCACACATTGGATAACATGATAACCTGTCCAACAGTAGGGCGCGAATATCATGTAACAGTAATTGACACAAATGTGATAAAATATGTTAATATCGAATGTCCTTTGGACTCAACAGATATTGAAGCGAATAAAGGTGACTTTGTTAAGTACAATTTTGGGCATTTACGTTTAAAGAATCACGGCAAAATTACTGAAACCGGGGAAAAGAGCTGGCTTTAATAATTTTTGATTGATTACCATTTTATTAATGCGAATAACTTAAGAGAAAAGTATACTTGTTAAGGATTAAAAGTAACTATGAACCCGAAAAGCAGCAGTTGCTTCAGTGCTTTGTTTGTTGTAGTGCCACTGCTACTGCAACTTTGTCTAAAACATAAAATTTGTGTTAGAAAAAGCACTATTGCAATGTTACAACCTAAACCTTAACAAATATATAAGCAGGGGGTGCAAATAGGGGAACAAACTATGAACAAAGTTGACGAAGAAGAAGTACGGTTAGGCATATATTTAAAAAGAAATAATTTTAAAATGGTTGAAATTGAAAAATCGTCTTCCGGTCAATTTCGTATCAATAGTCTTATTCAGGTTAATTTAGATACAAGCTTAGATTTAAATTCAATCCAGAATGATTCTCAAGTGACAGAAATTGGTGACCAAATTTCTGAAATATTTAATGTTTTTAAGGCTGAACCAAAACAAGCTATTTTTACTTTGGAGAATCCTTTTGCACTTGTAAAAATAATCCCGGTTGACTCAAATCTTTCAAAGGATGAACTGATAGACCAGGTTAATTGGGAAGTTAAACAATTCTCTTATTCCCCGGACGATGAATATATTGTTGACTTTCAACAATTAGATTCTTCAAACGGAAAAACAACAGAAGAAATAATAATTGTTTCTGTACGACAAAAAATAATTCAGCAATTAAAAAAATTATTTTCCGCGGCAAAGATTTCTGTTCGTGTAATAGAATTAGAGCTTTTTGCAGCCATTAGAGCCGTTGAAAACAATTATGATTTAAAAGCAGGTGAATTGGTTTGTTTAATTGAAATTGATTTTCAGGGAATTCAATTCACGATCTTGAAAGATAAAAAGTTTTATTTTTCACAGGATATTCCCTTATCCAAATTAGGGATTGAGGGAGACAGCTTTAAATCAATCGATGATAATGAAATGGCGAAAATTATTTATAGAGAGCTAAAAAGAATTATCCAGGATCACCAGTTAGGAGATAGTGTAGAAGGATTTAGCAGGATCTTTTTATACGGTGATAATGTTAGAGACGGGGCCCTGGAAAAATTCCAAAATAGCTTCAACGTAAGGATTGATAAAACCAATCCATTCCGAAATGTATTTATTGGTCCGAATGTCAATGTTGATGAAAAAATATCATCACATCCGGAAACATTTACAGTATGCGTTGGCTCAGCACTCAGGTAAAAAAGCGCTTCATTTTATTATTTATTAAATTACTAAGTTCTACTTGATAACTTTATTTAAGGAGAAGTCATGGTTGATATTAATCTTATTGGAGATGATCAAGACCAGTTTGAGGACGATAATGAGAAAGATTTTAATGATAATTATGATTCGGATTCAAACGATTTTGATCAAAGCTCATACATGAAGGGCGGAACGATGGACAACCAGGACTACACGAAAGTTATCAGGAAAGGTGGGTCCAAAGCCGGCGTGTACATTTTATTTATTATTGTGATTGCTTTACTTGCTGTCGTCGCTTATATTTTATTTAAATCTGAAAAAACAGAAGAAATAGCTCAACAGGATTTCCCATATACCGAGACACAGTTAGAAGATGATACGGCAGGAACAAATATCGATCAGCCGGATGAATTTGACTCATCACTGCCTTCTGAAACTATCTCCCCGGAGTTAAAAGAGAAAGTCATTCAGTGCCAGGTAGGAATAAATACTATTGAACAAATTGTTAATACAATTCCTGCTAATGTTGATTTTACAATGATTACATATAGCGATGGTAAATTTTTATCCGAATTGCTGGCAACAAGAGAAGGTGATATTGATAATGTAAACACCCAGTTAAAACAAAGAATAAATTCAGCAACGATAAAAATATTATCCAGGGATAAGAGAAATGTCAAGGGTAAACAATATTATCAAGCATTAATTAATGGCAGCTTAAACCAGGACGCTATGACAGGGACAGCTCGACAGCCAATGTTTTTATCATCAGAGGAGTTTCGTCAAAAGCTGACCACAATGTGCCAGGAATCTAATTTAACAGTGAAACAATTTAACGTGGCAGTTGAAAAAAGTGAAGGCAGCTTAATTATTCAACCCATAAAATTCAGAGCATTTGGGTTGAAGGCAAATGCAACATCTATTCTGAAACAGATTTTAGCTGAAAATTTAAATATTAGCTTTTCAAAAATTTCACTGATTGCAAATGATATTGATCTATCTAATCCTTATATTGCGTTAGTAATGAATATAGAATTATACAGAGAGTAATCTGTAAACGATCACAGATTAGAATGATTTAGAAAATTAGCCCACAGAAACGAACAGGTCACAGAAAATAAATTATGTAATGGTTTTATTCTGTGGGATTTCATTTTTGCGGGAGAAAAGGGTTGTTTTCTTTTTGACCTAGTGATCAGTTAGAATGATTTGTTTATAATTTCAAGTTAGAATATTTTTAATTTTAAAAGCTGTTTCACCGCCCTGGGATAATAGTAAAGTTATCAAGATTAATTCGGTGAAATTAAATGCGTGTGATTGCAGGTCAGTGTAAGGGGCGGGTGTTATTTAGCCCCAAAGGAAAATCGATCAGACCAACATCGGACAGAACCAAAGAGTTTATTTTTAATTATATTGGAGACTTTGTATTAAACGTAACGTTTTTAGATTTATTTGCAGGCACCGGAAACATTTCAATTGAAGCATTGAGCCGCGGCGCACAATCTGCCACATTGGTGGATAAATCATCTGAAGCTATAAAATTAATTCATAAAAATATTGATTTGGTAAATTATGCATTAAAGTGCTCAATTATTCGGAAAGATGCCGCTAACTATTTGAAGTTTGCAGGTAACAAAACATATAATTTTGGCTTAATTTTTGCTGATCCACCTTATTCTGATACAATTTATCAAAAGATTCTGGAAAAGATTGATAAAAGTGACGTCTTAAGAAAAGGTGGATTATTTATTTTGGAACATAGTTCAACCGATATAAATAATTTAGAATTAAAAAATCTCCGTTTGAAAAAATATAAAAAAATGGGTAACTCCACAGTTACGATTTATGAAAAAAAGGGATAAATAGATTGAAAATAGGAATATACCCGGGAACCTTTGATCCGATCACAAATGGACATATCGATATTATAAAAAGAGCGGTATTGCTGTTTGATGACGTGATCGTTGCAGTTACCACCAATTCAGCCAAAACGCCTCTTTTTTCAATTGAAGAAAGAATTGAAATGATCAAAGATTCGACGCGGAAAATAAAAAATGTTGACGTGGACAGTTTTCATGGACTTCTGGTTGATTATGTTTCAAAAAAGGAAGCGACCGCGGTAATTCGGGGACTTCGCGCCACGTCAGATTTTGAATTTGAATTTCAGATGGCGCTCATTAATAGAAAGTTGTCTAACAATTTGGTGACGGTATTCTTAATGCCGCATGAAAAATATACTTATTTGAATTCTTCGATAGTTAAAGAAGTGGCGACTTTTGAAGGAGATGTGAGTTGCTTTGTGCCTGAAAATGTAAATAGCAAACTAATAGATAAATTAAAAACAGCATGTTGAGGTGTGATGATGGAAAACATCGGTTTAAACAGTGATATCCAGGCGGGAGATAAAAGTTTTCACATTCAGACGCAATTTTTAGAACCCAGTGAAAAAATTGTCTCCAATGTTTTTGAAAATGGAAAAGTCATCACCAGCAGAACAGTACCGGTTAACGGCGAATTAAAAAGTCAGGATCTAAAAATAGAGGTACAAAAATTACACAGAGGGATTAGTGAAGAATTAGAATTATTATTTTATATTTCCGAAAAAGTAGCTACTATCCAGCACGCACTTTCGAATAATAAACTCGGAATGGTTTTCCTGGGAAAAAATTTATTTGACGAAGCAATCGAAGAATTTAAACGCGCTTTGCAGATTGATGCGGATTTTGCCGAAGGATATAATAATTTGGGAGTTGCATATATAAAAAAAAGGATGTTCCAGGAAGCGCGGGATGTGCTAATTCAGGGTATCGAGAAAAATGAGAATTACGCAGATTTGCAAAACAACTTAGGACGCGCATATTTATTTTTGCATGAGTTTCAACCGGCTTTTAAACAATTTAATAAAGCGCTTCAATTAAACCCGGATTATGAGGGCGCTTTATTTAATTTATGTCTGGCGAATTTAAAAACAATTGTTGATAACGCACAAGACAGCTCGTTGCCATCCATCAATGACAGAATAAGAAACACAAAAAGTTTATTAACAGCTATTCGGGAGAGTAATCAGGCTTTTAAGAAGCAATACCTGAATTCAGCCCTGGAATTTATTGAGGAAAGTAATTATAATGAGGCTTTTAAGGCATTAGAGAATGCAGAATCGGATCAAGTTACAACGAACGAATTTATGAGTCTTGAGAATGAATTCTATTTGAACTTTATGTTTGGTGGGAAAGGGAAAGATGATAAATTCGTAGAGGGTTATACAAAAAAAGTGCAGAGAGAAATCGAAAAATACCCGAAATATGCAGACTTGAGAAATAATCTTGGAATTGCTTATTTAATTCAGTGCCGAAACCTGTTTTTAAAGGGACTGAATGAATTCCGAAATGCGTTAGAAATTAATCCTGAATATAAACGCGCAGAAAAGAATTTGAAGCTGGCAGAAAATGATGGTAAAGGATTTTTAATATTATTAAGAGCTATTTTGAAGTGATAATTTTTTTGTACTGTTAATTTGGTAGATAAAGAATGGATGAGATTGAGCAGTCAAAAAAAATATGTCCAACGGATGAGCAGCCAACGGATTTTGGCTACAGCTTTAAGTAGATTATTTATAAGAATTTCTACCAATAAATGGTGATTGAAGGAAAATAACATCAAACATTGAATAAAGAAAAATTTTTAGGCTTATAAAACGCCCTAATTTGTATCCGTTGGAAGCTCATCCGGTGGAATTTTTCAGTCTTATCTTTGCTGACACCTGGTGAACAGTTACATTTTTTAAATCTCATAAACGCATGCTGATAACGGCAACCCGCACCAACTCATCGTTTTATCCACTTTTGCTTACGGTTGTTGTATGACATGGTATAGTTTTTGCTTAAATCATGTTTTACTGCCATATTTTATTTAGGGTTATTGACTATTTGGTAATAATATATACAATAATTTTGACGAACATCACCGACTGACTGAAAATTAATCATTAATATCCGGGTATTGTTTTTAGTTTCAAATAATGGATCCGATGTTAATTTTTCTTTGGGAGAAAAGCGATGTATCTATATGAAACATTTAAGAGGAGTGATACAAGGATTATTAAACGTTTCTTTATCACGCTGATACTTTCTATTAATATTGTTTTTGGGACAAGTACTTTTGCTGCTCCCGAAGATACGGTAACTGTTGAGGTAAAAAATCCCCGGGCAGAAGCCCGTTCGATTTATCAAATTAATTTTTTGATTTCAAAACCAATTTCTCACAAGGCAATAATTCGTGTGAGGTTTCCCATAGAATTTGATTTATCAAAATTGTTGGTTGCCGGGTCAAATACGATAAATGGTGGTTTCGAAATGACCGTGGAGAATGATGTTGTAACCATAAAAAGATCAGGATTGGGAAGAGAAATTAAAGCAAACGAAAAAGTTGATGTAAAGTTTGCTATTGTCAAAAATCCGATTAAAGCGGATGATAACTATTCGGTTCAGGTTGAAGTTTTTGATGATAATAATGACAGCATAATTCAAAAACAGGAAACAGTAAAGATATTGCCGAAGATAGAAAAGCCGGAACCATTAAAATAAACGCTTAGCAAATATTAATGATTAGTCTTTGTAATTAGAGTTTTTTTACCCACGAGCTTTAGAAAAATGTAAAAAGAGCAACACATGAGAATGAAACTTTTTAGCGTTTTAATTTTTTTAGTTTTTTATATTTGCGGTAACACATTATTTGCCCAGGGGACGCTGACAAATGTAAGTGTAAATTTAGTAGATAATGAGGCCGGTGTCGCAACGATAGATACATTCAAGTTTACAACGGATGCCACTGGAATTCCATCAGATGGTAAGATAATGATCACAATGCCGGGATTTGGCATAGCTGACCCTGTCATTGCCCAGACAACAAATAGCTTAACTATGGATGGTGGATTGAAAGCTGCGGGCGCAGGTGGTATTTTATTATTAGAGCGCGATGGCACAGGAACACCGGTCGCCGGTGGCGCAGCAGTAAGCGTTCTGGTAGCTATCATAAAAAATCATCAAACAGCTGCAGATTATACGGCAGCAATTCAAACACAACAAAACGATGGTACGGTAATAGACTCGGGTGTTTCATCACCTTTTACCATCAAACATAGTACGTTAGCCCAATTTGAATTTGCCGCGATCAGTGATCACATCGCAGGCGAAAATTTTGCTATCGACATTACAGCAAAAGACGAATACGGAAACATTGTTAAAAATTTTGAAAATACGGTTGATCTATTTGATACGAGCGGAACAATATTTCCTTCATCAACGGCGAATTTTCAATCAGGAGAGTGGAGTGTAAATGTTCATATAAAAAGGGCTGGCGCCAATAATGAGATCACGGCGTTCGCCCAAAACAAGTCCGGTGTTTCCAACAAATTTAAAATCACTCATGGATTATTAACCCGTTTTGTTATTGATGAAATATCCAGTCCACAAACAGCAGGCAATTCATTTAGCATCAGAATTGTTGCACAAGATCAATTCAAAAATATCGTTTCCTCATTTAATAGCACTGTAGCGCTAACGGACTTATCCGGTTCATTACAAGCTGTTCCTGGCAATTTCAACGCCGGTGTTTTAGCAAACCAATCAGTGATAATAACAAAAAGTAAACAAGATAATTATATAACAGCAACAGACCCGGTAACGAGTATAACCGGGCCATCCAATTTGTTTAATGTGGTGCCAGGAAATTTGGCAAAATTTTTTATTAACCCAATTTCCGATCAAACCTCAGGAGAGGCGTTTCCAATTACTGTGATTGCACAGGATAATAATGATAACACAGTGAGTAATTTTACGAGTAAAGTCACCATTGAGGATAATTCAAATTCAATAAATCGTTCTTTGAGTGATGAGTTTGCTGGTGGAATATGGACAGGGGATGTGAAAATTTCATTACCGGAAGCGAATAATGTTATTACGGTTACAAAGGTTGCAGGCACCGAAACCGGGTTCTCAAACGCTTTCAATGTAACAGAAGGCGGTTTGCACCATTTTACGGTTGACAATATTTCTTCTCCCCAGGTTGCAGGAACGCAATTTTCAATTACAATAAGAGCAAAAGATAAAGAAGGAAACACCCTTTCTTCTTTTTCAGATAAAGTAAATATAAATGATTTAACCGGTTCCATAGACCGCACACAATCAGACAACTTCACAAGCGGAGTATGGACAGGGTTTGTTATCATAACGAAGTCTAAAGCAAGCAATCAAATAATTGTTTCCGGCGGCACTAAAGAGGGCAATTCAAACCCGTTTGATGTGAATCCCGGAACATTATCCCATTTTTATGTTTCTAATATATCAAGCCCGCAGACTGCCGGACAGGATTTTCCAATCTCCATTGAAGCGCGTGATGCAAATGAGAATATTGTAACAAGCTTTACAAATACCATAAATTTAATTGATGTGACAGGTACAATTTCTTTCACCCCAATCCCCGGTTTTGTTGGAGGATTGTGGTCGGGTAGTGTGAATATGACCCGGAAGTATGAAAACAACAAAATAACAGCAACCGATCCTTCATCCGGGAAAAAAGGAGAAAGTGGTTTTTTTAATGTTCGATCTGCTGGTGTAAATCATATTACCATTCGAGATAACACGGGTGGCTTGGGAAGCGAAGTTAGAACGAAAGTCTTTAATATCGGTGAACAAATAATATTATATGCAGCCGGTTATGATGAATGGGAAAATTATGTGAGAGAAGTTACTGCAGATTGGGACATAACCGGAAATATAGATCCCCCATCACCGCTTCAGGGCACAACTACGGTTTTTACGCCGGCAACTCCATTCACGAGCGGGCGAATATATGCGGACAGTGTGAGTGTTGGCGCGGATTCAACAGGGCTTTTTACGGTTGGGGTGATTCATCATGTACTTATACGGGATGCTGCCGGAGGCGGAGGAAGCGTTGCGGATGATGACATAGAGATTGCTGCAGATGACTCCCTGGTATTGTATGCAGCAGCTTATGATGAAGGAAACAGCTATCTTGGACCAGCTACAGTAAATTGGTCAAACAATGGCAATTTGCAACCATTGGTCTCAAGCGCCGGCAGCAGATTTGTTTTTCACCCGACAACGGCAGGTGTTTCGGGACAGATAATTATTTCTCATGCGACAGCGCCAATCGCAACAACAGGACTTATTGCTGTTTATCCCGGGGCGCCGGTGGGAACAATTGTGTTACACCCGGCGCCTCAAATAATTGAAGCACATCCCGATTCATTTTCAATAATTACATCGGATGAAATTTTCGATACCGATGGAAATTTGATTGCTGAAAATGAACGGTTCACTGTAACTACAAACCTGGGAACAATTACTTCTCCTGATGAAGATCCCGGGATAAATGGTGTTCAAATAAAATCGGATTCAGAGAGTAAGCTGACGTTTGTTGTGAATGGTGGCACAGAAGGCGGAACTGCCCAAATCTATGTCAATAGCATTGGCAAAGGCAATGCTTTTGGTGAAACAACCCTGATCATTGCCAATCTTAAAATTGTCTCGGTTAACATCGATGTTGAACGGCTGACCAGGGGACAAACCAATGTACCGATACGTATGGTCGTTAATAACGTGAGCTCAGAAAATATAAATATCGTTAATGCCGGGTTAAAATTTTTTGGACCGGCGCCATTAAACAATACGCTAACCGGGGAGTATTCTGTTTCTCGCACCGATGTTCTGACACAACTTTTAGCCAGGACTCAAAGCACATTAAATTTTGAATGCGATTTAGCGGGTGATGCAACCACAGGGCTCGTAACAATCGATGGCTTTATCACCGGGGAATTACAAGGAATATCAGTGATTGACACATCAGCAAATCTAACAGAACAGGTTATTATTCAGTCACCCCCGGTGTTAATTATAGAAAAAATTGAGGCTTTTGCAGACACGGTAATTCAGGGAACCAGCACCACAGTAGCAGCGACAATCCGCAACGACGGAGAAGCCTCGGTTAAAATTGACAGCGACAGCCTCACTTTTTGGGCGGTAAATTTTGGAGTTGATGAAACAAAAAAATATGGACTAACTCCTCACATTTCCAATCCGGACACAATTATCGGCAACAGTTCGGATCTATTCACCTATACCGTTCAGGTTGGAGCCAGTGCGTTAATTGATACAATTACATTGAATGGGAAAATAGCCGGACACGATATAAATTCCGATGAAATTGTCTCGGACATTGGCTCGGATGAATTGGATGGCTGGTGGGTTAAAAAGGCGTCTGATGTCGAAATTACAGAATTCAAAACAAGCCAATTGACTGTTACTGACGGACAGGAAGAGGATTGGTACATTTCTATGGTTGTGAATAATTCCGGTGGAGCAAATTTAAAATTAGATAGCGTTGTTGTAAAGTTTTCTATCGGGGGGGGGGATGTCTCAGGTGAATATACACTAATTTATCCCAATGTCTTCATTACAAGCGGAAACAATATCCTGCCAGCCGGCGCCGCGGATACATTGAGAGTGGTTGTTGATAAAACAGGGATAACATTGGGAACAATCACAATCACCGGTATTGTGTATTTGGGTGATATGATTAGTGGGCAGATCATTAAAAACAGCGTAACAGGAATTACTGTGCAGTCTCCGGCGCAACTCTTTGTTGATAATATTCGTACTTCACAATCCGAAGTAACGGTTGGGCAAAAATCTCCCTGGCAGGTTATTTTATCTCTGACGAATACAGGTGGTGGCGATATTGCAATAGATTCAACACAAGTTACGGGATTTATCAACTTTGAGGATGGCAATGCTTCATATACCATTACAGCGCCTGCGGGATTTTATGGAAGTAACACATTTATTTTAAAAAGCGGTAAAACAGACAGCCTTATTTTTACTATTAATGAAACCGGAATTGTGCCAGGAAATAAAAACATAAATGTAAATATTTTGGCGCGCGAAATGAATAGCCAACGACAAATTTCTGCAGTGGACAACACACAAATACTCATAGAATTGCCGGCAAAGATAAAAATTACAAGCACTGAAAATTTTGCGCCAAATTCTCCGCATGTTGATACGGAACAGGATTTTCAGGCAAGAGTCGTGGTAGTGAATATCGGCGAAGATGCAGCCATCAACATAAACGTTTCGCTCAATAGTGATAGTTCGTCGACAGTTTTAAGTCCTACCGGGAACATCCCGCTCTTGCAGGGAGGCGAATCAGATACGCTGAATTTCAATATTCAGGCATCTTCAAGCACGGTTTTAAATGAAATTTTTTCTTCAAAAATTATTGCGGCAACAGCAGAAAACACCGCGGAACAGGATAAAATACTAATTGAAGCACCACTGGATTCATTTGCAGTAGCGATAGTTCAACAACCGGCAGAGATAAAAATAATCTCAGTTATTTCATCAGACGATACGGTTAAAGCATTCACAACAAAAAAATGGTATCTTTCTGTGACTGTTAAAAATAATGGCGGAGCAGATTTGGTTTTAAATGAACCAAAAGAAAGTGATATTTCAATATTAATTTCAAACGTTCCCCAGGAAGGGTATTCGATAAAAGCGCCGCCGGGATTTCAATATTCACCGGATTTGATTTTAGCCGCAGGCGAAGAGGATCTGTTAATTTATGAAATAAGCCGAACCGGTTTTATTGGCGGTTTGGCTGTAGCAAAAGCTTCTCTAACCGGAAATTACCCAAATACAATCCAGGAATTTTTAGTTTCGGATTCAACGGCAGTGTACATCAAACCATCTGCTGATGTGTTTATAGACAATACAAAGCCGAACTGTTTTTACACCAGCTATGGTATCGCCCAGGTTAACAGCGGACAACTATTTAGCATCGATGTTAAAGTAGACAATTCCGGTGCCGAAGAAGTAGAAAATATCAGCGTTTCTCTAACAGCTCTGGGATATTCTTTTGATCCCCAAACAATTGAAAACATTCAACCCTCCGGGAGTTCAACAACGTCATTTAACATAACAGCAAAAGATGTAACAGACCTGGTAACATTTACGGCAAACATTGGTTCAGCCTTTGCGAGTGAAAGCGGGCTGCCGGCAACGATTGGGACGCCTTCTGATTCTACTGCCGAGGTGAGGATCCATGAATCGGCTCGGCTGCAAATAAATATTGATACACAAAAAACCATTTTTACAGCAAGCGAGATAAGCACTTTTAAATTAAATGTAACAAATTTAGGCACTGCTGAAGTTGATGAAAGCGGGCAGTTGGCTGTTCTTGCACCGGCAGGTTATCTTATTGATAAAGGCAGTGAACAGGTGCAAAAAGATACGACGAATTTTTCAATAGACCAGGAATTGAGCTGGCAAATTTTGCCTCCGTCAGGTCAGTCGAACCATGATACAATAAAGGTTATTTTATTTAATCCGCCAAAGGAGAAAAATATAAATTCGGCTGCAAACGTTCCAAAACCTTATGAAAGTTTAGTTGTTCGTACAATTCCTTCAAGCATTATTATTCAAAGATTCGAGATTTCTGAACCAGAAGGCGCTAAAGACAATATAATTTCTACCCGCCAGGATTTTTATGTTAAGCTGGGAATTAGTCCATCAGATAACCTGGATAGCCTCCGGGCATCTGTGACAATACCCTCAAATTTTGGTTACGGTATTCAGGAAGATTCTTTGAAGTTTTTGCCTTCCAATAATGGAACCTGGAAATTGAGAGCGCCGGGAGCTCCAACCACCGAGCCGGCATGGATTAAAACGACTGTCTATGGCAAAACGAATGGAAAAACAGTAGTGGCTCAGGATAGTTTTGCTGTGATTGTTAAAAAAAGAGCGGAGATTATGATCGATCGAATTTGGACGTCTTCGCTCACGGACAGCATTTTGTCATCAGGCAAAGAGTTTGATTTAAATGTGCTGGTAAGCAGTAAAAATGCCAACCAGGCAAAAGTTGAAAGTGATGCGAAATTAAAGGTAAACTTTGGCGCGACGGATATAGCAACTGAAGACAATAGGATTCAAAGCTTTACGGTTGATTCAGCAGTAACCTGGCGTATAAAAGCCCCCGACTATGCGAAAGGGAAAAGTCCGTTGACAATTTACCTGGAATCAATTCCTTTGGATGAAAATACAAATTTGCCGGCTATTATTTCGGATGAAGAAACAACAAAACAATTTTATGTTGCGACGGTTGTTTTTGGGAACATAACAACCGGGAATTTCAGGATTACCTCGCCCTATGGTGCAACGGACAAAATATTATCGAGCCACCAGGCTTTTGAAGTGGAAACACAAGTTCAATGGCAGAATAGTTCAGATATTCCTTTGGCAACACTTCAATTGCCGGCTGGTTTTTTTACATTGGAGTCTAATCCGAAAAAACCTGCAGATTCCGGTCAACAAGGCAATGTTACCTGGACCATATATGCGCCGGAAACAGCAGTTTCAAATCAAAATATTTGGATACAATTTTCAGCTAAAGATGCAAACAGCGGCGCTCCTTTTTTGATAAATTCTGACAACATAACGGTCGACGTAGTAAAGCGGGCTGAAATATTGTTGAACGCTCAAATTATATCCCCAGCCAGCGCTCTCGATGGAGAGATATCAGCAGGTGATTTTTTTGTGGTGAACGCTTTCCTGGAAAAAACAGGTGATGCGAATATTCTTGGCAACTATAGTACCGAGCTAATTTTGCCCCAGGGGCAAGATTATACCTCAGCACAAAGCTTAATACAACAGGCGAATTGGGATCAGACAATTCAGTGGATCATTCAAGCGCCGCTGTCAGCCAGAAATACTAAAAATATGATCATTGATTTAATTAGCGCGCCCCAGGACGAAAATACTAATGCAACCATTGTTGCCGAAGCAATTAATAAAGATGATGTGAGCATCCCCATTTCAACAGAAGAAAAAAGCGTAACCATTTCCACAAGGGCTGATGATGGAAAAAACACCCTTGCCCTGGGGGATACTGCTATTACTGTTCTTGGGTTGGAACTCCTGGTTTCTGGGGATGAATATTCGAACAATGTCCTGTTTTCAGGCGTTAAAATTAAGTTAAAAGATCGCTTGGGAAATATTATTGAAAATCCGCAACGCGCCATTAGCAGGGTAAAAGTTGTTAATCATCAAAATGCTGCTATGGTTTACGGTTCGGTTTCCGAAATACCGCTAACGAATCCCATTGAAATATTATTTTCTCAGGTTGACACACTTAAGCCTGAAATTCCAAATTTGGTTGATTTCAAAGTTGACGTTTCAACCAACGCGAGTATTGGGGATTTTCAATTAACAATCGAGTCAAGCCAGGCGCTGAAATTATTTGATGAAGGTTCAGGGAGAAGGCCCAATATTAAAAATGAGGCGGGCGAAACTGTAGATGAATTAAACATTTTTTCGACGCCATCTGTGCTAATTCAGGCTGACCTTAAAAAATCTTTTTTCAACTATCCCAACCCGTTTGGCGAAACCGATAAGCTGGAAACCTATTTTGTCTATTATCTTGAACAGAATACGGATGTTAAAATACAAATTTACACGATATTAGGTGAACGGGTTTGGGCAAGAACATACACTGAAAATGATCCCCAGGGAAAAAGGGGACGACACGAGGGCGATATTATTTGGGATGCCAGGAATGACCAGGGACATAAGGTTTTGAACGGCGTTTATGTTGCCAGAATTTCAACCGGCAATAAAAAAGATGCAATCATAAAAATTGCAGTCATAAAATAAAATAGGATTGGCGCAATGAAAACATTGATTTTTAAAATAATTTGTTATGGCTTTTTGTTAACAGTTTTACTGTTTTCAACCCAGGTTTTTGCCCAGGGTGATGGTCATGCAGGCTTACAGAGCCCGTTTGTTCATGGTGTTGGCGCCAGGGCTTTATCGCTTGGCAATGCTTATGTGGCAATGCCCTTCGATGCATCTGCGATTTATTGGAATCCTGCCGGATTAGACCATGTACAATATAAAAATGTAATGATGTTTTATACAAATCTCATTGTTCCCGGAATAAATTTGTATTATTTGGGCTATGTGCATCCAACGACAAATTTTGGCGCATTTGGAGTCGGTGTGATGGGCGTCGGTGTGGATGGTATCGGAATAAGAGATGAGAAAGCAGTATATTATGGTGATGAAACTTATGCAGATCAACAATATTTTATTTCTTATGGCAAACAGCTTCCGTGGAATTTATCAGCGGGGATTAATTTAAAAGTTAACTATCAAAATATAGCGGGCTCTACAGCGACAGGCGTTGGAACAGATTTAGGCGTTTTATATAAGCCGAATTTTACAAATCCGTTTCTAAGTGGTTTATGTGTTGGCATGACGATTCAAAATTTGATCGGGCCTCGTTTAAAAACGGGAGGTGAAACAGATATTTTGCCGGTTAATTTGCGGCTCGGTCTGGCAAAACCCATTTTGGTAAATGAATGGGGGCCCCAGTTCACATTTTTCATGGACATTGAAAAGGGTGAAGAAAGAGAGCCGTTTAAATTTCACGCCGGTACTGAATATGTTTTTCAAAACCTGGCAATGCTGCGCGTTGGTATGAATAAAGGTGAGTTGGCTTTTGGAGCAGGCGCAAAGTTTAAAAATTTTCAATTAGATTATTCCTACGGCAAGTTTGCTGAAAATGAACTTTCTCCCAGCCATAGAATTTCATTTTCAATTAACATTGGCAAGTCAAAGAGCGAACTCATTCAAATTGCAGAAGATAAAAGAATGGAAAATATCAGGGCAGATGTGGGAAGAGAATTGAGATGGGAGCGAGAGAAAAAAGTTAACGAGTCCATGGAATTCGGCAGGCAATATTTAAAGGCGGATGATTTTGAGCGGGCAATTAGAGAATTTAACTTTGTAATGGGTTTTGAAAATGAATTACCCGAAGATCCGCGTATTGAAGAAGCTAAGCAGCTTGCAGAAGAAGCCTCGAACAGAAGTAGCAACGAAATTAAGCAAAAAGCAAAGGAAAGCCAGGCAAAAACCGAAAGAGAACGTCAGGAAAATGAACGGCATTTTAGATTAGACCAGTTTTTTCAGCAGGGAATGGTATATTATGAATCAGAGGAATATGACAAGGCGATAAAAGAATGGCAAAGAATGTTAGAAGTGGATGCGAATAATTTATTGGCAAAAGAGCATATTGCCACAGCACAAGCAGACCTGGAGAAAAAATTATTGCGTTATATAAATCAAGCAGACGAAAGGGCTAAAAAGGGGGATTTTTGGGGTGCTATACGGGAATTGGACAAAGCTCGTCGTTTGAATCCACCGGATCAAAAGAAAATAGTATTAATTGATCAAAAAGAAAACCAATACAACAATCGGTTAACTTTACACGAACTATATAAAGAAGGATATGGATATTATTTACAAAAGGATTATCCCAGGGCCATGGAGTCGCTTAGCAAGGCATTGGGTTACGATCCCAATAACAAAGAAGTGAAAAAATTGTATTTTGCAGCCAACCAAAGAGCTAACGCCAAGAAAGAACCTTTAACCGGGTTGGTTAAACAAAAATTTGATCGTATTAGAACTCTGTATAAAAATGGTCGCTATCAGGAAGCAATGTCGATTTTGAAAGAAATAGAAAAAGAAAAGCCTTTTAACAAACATATTTTAGATTATATCGATACAATTCAAAAAAAGATAGAACAACAGAAAAGAAGACCCAATCAGCCTTAATCAGCTATTTATTCAGTTTTTGAAATTTAGTAAAAAATTTTTAATCCTGATCAATAAACTGTTATAACGAAAAGGCTGAGTACGCCAGCAGGTGGATAAGGCGAAGCAAGAAATAAGATTAAAGGATCTAGGTTTTTCTTTTTTCCTTCGCCTTAGCCTCAGCCTTTGCACTAAAGTATTAAAACCTGTTTGATTTCACAAATTAATATTTACAACTAAAGGAAAAATTAGTGTTTAAATCTGTCGCAAAAGAAGAAATTCAGGTGCCCGCTCATGTTGACTACCTGGGGGAGTTGCGGAATTTTGTCACCAAATCCGGACGAAAGCATGGTTTCTCAGATACTGTGGTAAATGCTTTTAAGCTCTGCATCGATGAAGCTGCGACAAATATCATTAAGCATGCCTACCGCGACTGGGAAGGTATGATTAAAATGAGAGTTATAATTAAGAAAAGCAGCCTGACTGTTCTTTTAATCGACCATGGAAAATTTTTTGATCCATCACGCGTTAAAGACCCGGACCTTCAGCGATACGTGAAGATTGGTAAAAAGGGTGGGCTGGGTATTTTTATCATGCGCAAGTTGCTGGATGAAATTGAATACCACAAAACCGAAGAAGGCAATGAGCTGAGATTGACAAAGAACCGGGATGCCGCGAAAAGAAAAAAGGTAATCTCCTATCCGACTCTTTCCTTCAGTTTAAAAACAAGGTATTCATTGATTGCTGCAGCAATTTTCACATCATTTGTAATTATCGGTTACTTTTACTTTTTCTTCCAACGGAGCGGGCGGGTTTTTAATGAATTTATCTTTAATGAAAATCCAATTTGTGAAAGCCTGGCGCGGGATGTATTCAGGGCAAGTGATATAATAAACAGAGACGGCGTTAATAAATATCAATTTAATTCAGCCTATATTTTAGAAAAAGTAGAAGAATCAATTAAGGGGCGCGATGAAATTTACCGGGTAATTGTAACGGATAATGATAATTTCGTTGAATATAGCAGCGATTCATTTTTGGAAATGAAGCCTTTTACAATACCGGAAAATCATAAAAAACCCCACCCGGATGTTACCAGTTATAAAGATGAACAAAATGAGACGATATATAATTTTTCCAGCAATGTAATCTTCAATGAAATTAAAATCGGAATCCTGTATTTAGAGGTCAAAAAGGATTATGTCAGCAGCCAAATAAATTCTGCCAGGCTAAGTGATCTTAAGCTGGTAATATTAATTGTTACTTTCGGATTTTTAGGAATTATTGTTTTAATTTATATCATACTAAATCCATTCCGAAAACTTGCAAATTGGGTTCAGGATTTTGGTTCGGGGACTGTCAAGGACGAAATAGATTTTGATACAAACGATGAAGTTGGCGAATTAGCAAAAGCTTTCACAGACATTACAGATTCGCTCAGACATTCCCAAAAAAACCTGGCAGAGCAGGAACGTATTCAAAAGGAGATGCAGTTAGCCCAGGATATTCAGCAGACATTATTGCCAACCGATGTTCCTGAACTTGAAGGATATGAAATAGCCTCCTTTTATGAGGCTGCAAAAGAAGTGGGCGGAGATTATTATGATTTTATCGAAGTGGATAAGGATACGCTCGGTATTGTTGTCGCTGACGTTTCCGGAAAAGGCGTGCCAGGTTCATTAATTATGACGATGATACGCACTGCTTTGAGGACAGAAGCCCGGTCAATAAAATCAGCTTCCGAAGTTTTAGCGCGGGTCAATGATTTTGTTGTGAACGACATGAAAAAAGGAATGTTTGTCACTCTTTTTTACGTGATAATAGATTCAAAGAAAAGAAGAATTAATTATGCCAGCGCCGGTCATAATCCGATGGTTTTATATCGAAAGGGAACGAAAAACACTTATTATCTAAATCCCCGTGGTTTTCCTGTGGGAATATCACTGCCAGATCCCTCGTTATTTAAAAAATCGATCGAGTCTGACACAATTCAATTAGCAGAAGATGATGTTTTAATAATTTATACCGATGGCATAACTGAAGCAATGAATAGTAAGCGGGAGCTATTTAGTGAGGAACGGTTGCAAAAGGCAATAGGAGAATTTGGGCAATTGCCGGCACAGGGATTTGTTGATAGCTTAACGGATGAAATTCATTCTTTTACAGAAGGCTTTGAACAAAATGATGATATAACAATTGTTGCCATTAAAGAAAAAAGCAGTCCGGAAAAAATTGAACTACAGCGTGCCCAAAAAGCCCATCAAATGATAACAAAAGGCTGTAATATTCGGGAGGCATGTGAAGAATGCGGTATTACGGTCTATGCATATTACAACAAATATAAAAAGATATTTGAAGAAGAGGGAATCGATGCGATTGAGCTTGATGAAACAATCTCGGTGGAATCAAAACATTTGAGCATTGAAGAGAAAACAAAAATATATGATATTATTAAGCAGCATCCTGAATATGGTGCAAAACGCATTAGCGAAGAGTTGGATACCGAGCGATATAGTTTCACAAAAATTAATGAAAATCGAATTTATGATGAACTGGTGAGAAGTCGGTTGAATACGCGCCAGCTGAGAGAAGGATTCCTTTCGCGATCAGGCAGAAAGAAACGGATGAAGCCGCCCGGAACGCCAATGCTTACGCTTGATGGACAAGTTATCCTGGATAAGAGATTTGAAGATTTTGAACCGGTTGAACCGAAAGAAAAGGAACCGGAAAAACCCGTCGATATACCGGTTCCGGAAAAGAAAGAGATAAACACAGTCGAGCAGCAGGTGGAAGAAGAGGACGTTATGCCGGATGACCCGGATGACAGTTTTTACCTGGAAAGGCTCATGTCTGTTCCCATTGAAGATCTGCTTAAAAAGCGTCGCAGAAAAAGAAAAACAACAAGACCAACGCTGGGGATAAAGGATGATTCTGAAACAACAACGCCAGGTTCTCAAGACAATAAAAAAAAGACAGAAGAAATAGATGCTGTGTTTGATGAGTTAATAGATGAGCCGATTGATAAAACAGAAAAAGAGACATCTTTCATTTCTGAGCTGGAGGGAGATGAACCTCACTCAAGCGTGGATCCCGGGGAATTAGAAAGTGATGATGTGAGCTTCAGCGACATTTGGAACGAGCCTGAAGAGGACACGGCAATAGAGTTGAGCGAAAATGATGCGGTAAATTTTGATATAGAAATAGAAGAAAAAAACCTGGAAATTGAATTCGAAGATAGCGAGCAGGAACAGCAAACAGACATCGATAAAATTAGTGAGCCGCCGGCAAATCTTGATGAAATACTGGATGAAGCGGACATCGAGTATGAAAGATCGGATTTTGAAATGCTGGCTGATGACACAAGTTTTAAAGATGAATTATTAAATGAAAAAAAACCGGAAACAAAAGAGAAGTCTAAAAAGGACGAGTTGTCTCTTGTAATTGATGAACAACATGTCAATGCAAAATTCGTTTCCAGTCAAGAATCAATCAACAGGGAAAGCACAAAACAAGAGGCTGGGAATCAGGAAAATCAAGAAGATGAAATAATAAAGCCGGATCAAAATTTATTAGAAGAAGAATTTTCAGAAATTGATTTTACATTCAGCGATTTATTGGAAGAAATAGAAAAAGATATTGCTGTTTATGATAAAGATGAAAAAAATGAAAATAACGAAAAAAAGGAATTAGCGGACAATCTTCCATTTGTTTCAAAAAGTGATCACGAGCCCAAAACAAAAGCTGACATAGTAAATGAAAATTCAAATAATGGCGAAAACTTTAATAATGTCCAAATGCAAAATAAACATCTTTTGTTAGGGCTAAAATATTATCGCAAGGGCAAGTATGAAAAAGCAGTTGAACAATTTGTCGATGTAATCGAAAAATATCCTGAGTTTAAAGAAGCATACAGTATTTTAGGGAATGCATATTATCACGCGAACAAGATTAAAGAGGCTGTAGAAATATACAAAAGAGTTAAAAAGATTGATCCCGGTGACACAGATTCTTATGAAAACACTGGGGTCATTTATGCAAACCAGGGAATGTTGGATAAAGCGATTAAAGAGTGGAAAATGGTCGTAAAAATTGATCCGCAACGAAAGGATATTATAAATCACATTGAAGAGGCGAAACAGATATTAAAACAAGGATAAAAAGTAATCATTAATCTTAAAAGTAATTTTTTTATTGACTTTTAACCAATTTTCAGTTATATTTTTAGATAATTTCAACCTTAATTTTGCATCTATACTAAGTTGAAAGTGGTTTTAAGATTTTTTTCTTTTATAAACTCACCTAAGTCCTCTCTTAAAAAGAGAGAGGACCTTCGGAAGGTGAAATCTCAAAACCACCTTGCGATGAGTATATAATAGTCAAACCCCGATTTTCTCCCGCAATAACTATAATGCAAAATCGGGCAATAACCAAAAATTACACGTCAGGAGAGTGAAATGGAAGGTATTCAATTGTCTGTTAAGCAGGCAGGAATTGACAATAATATTTCTATCATAAAAGTTGGAGGTTATATTGACACGACAACTTCAGCAGAGTTGGAACATTCACTCGATCAACTTTTAAATGATCAAAAACATAGAATCATAATAGACCTCAAAGATGTTGATTATATCAGCAGCGCCGGATGGGGAATTTTTATCAGTGAAATAAAAGGCATTCGCGAAAAAGGGGGAGATCTGAAGCTTGTTGGCATGATCTCTGATGTGTATGAAGTGTTTGAATTATTGGAATTTCATTATATTATAAAATCATTTGAAACTATTGAAGAAGCAATAGTGGATTTTGATAAAGGAAGACCAATGGCAGAAGTTAGCGCCCCGGCTCCTGCGCCGCAACCTCAAAGAACACCGGTTTCAAGCCCTGCGCCAGGACCTGCCCCCCATGCCCCTGTTGAAGAAAATCGAAAAAGAGAAGAATATTTGGATAAAATGGTTTCCGGTGAGGCAAAAGATACAGGGATTGAGGAGAAAATAAAACAGTTGATCATAGAAAATCCTGAAAATGGCAGCATAAAAATAATGAAAGAATTAAAAACAGCGAAATATGGAAACGTGAAATTAGGTTGGTTTCAGGTAATAAAATATTTAAAAAAGATGGATTTGAATTCGAAGAAAAAAAGAGTGGAATATTTTAAGACACAAGCGTTTAAATAATTTTTTTGTATTGATTATAACTATCAAGCGAAAGTTCGTTTCGAACCGACGAGAAATAAAGAGGGGGAGACAAGGAGATAGGGCGAGAGGGAGAAGGCGTCATCAAGATTCTTGAAAGTTACAGTTTATCATAAAAATATAATAACTATTCAGTGTGGCCGCCGCTGTCATTCTGAGGGAGCTTGCGACCGAAGCATAGTCTGTAATTCCTTATTTTTAAATGTGACTATACAGGAATCTCCTCAATATTCACACTTTTGTTAAAATAATATGAGATTCCTGTATAGTCACATTATATTATATTAATGAATACAGACTATGCTTCACTTCCCAACATCACCAACCCCATCCCTCGTTCAGAATGACATTGATATAGCGGATATCTGAACAGTTACAAAATATAAAGAAATTGGATCAGGAGTTTGTTAGCCTTTAACAAGCTCCTTTTTTTATGGCATGGCAGTTTTGCTGGTAAGAAGATTAAAAAAATTAAATAATTACTTGACAATTTCAGTATTTGTAATTATATTAATGGGTAGCCAGAGTATAATACTTTACTCACCCATTAAGTGAAAAGACAAAATGTTTTTCAATCGTAAAGAAGAATTAAAATACCTGGAGTCAAAATATAAATCCAGCGAGGCAGAATTATTAATTTTTTGGGGGAGGAGAAGGATCGGCAAAACATTTCTTCTCAAGCAATTTTGTGATAAATTCCATGGAATTTTTCTTATGGCAACAGCCAGCACTTCCCAAGATAATTTGGAAAGTTTTTCCAGCGAATTGGCTGATTATTTTAATGACGAAAGATTACAAATTCATTCCTTGAGAAATTGGGATGAATTTTTTATTTATCTTGATGAAAAAATTCAAGAGCGAACGCCGGTTGTCATCGATGAATACCCATACCTGGTAGAAAACAATCCCGCGATTTCTTCAAATTTTCAAAAATACTGGGACAAGAGGTTACAGAAAAATTCAAATATAATGCTAATACTTAATGGTTCAGCGATTTCTATGATGGAAAAGGAAACTTTGGAATATCGCTCTCCATTATATGGGAGAAGAAGTGGTCAATGGTTTTTGGAAGCATTCGACGTTATCTCTGCCAACGAATTTTTTAATTTTAAAAATCTTACCCAGGCTATAGAAGCTTATACGGTCAGCAGCGGCATTCCCTATTATTGTAAAATATTAAGTCAGCAGCCTGACATCTATTCTGCAATTAGAAAAAAGATATTAACTAAGGGCGAGGTTTTATTTGAAGAGGTTGATTTTTTATTAAGGCAAGAATTTAGAACACCCAGGAGTTATTTTCCGATATTGAAATCAATTGCCCAGGGTTCTCATAAATTTGGAGAAATATCTTCTAAAACCGGTTATGATAAATCGAATTTAACTAAATACCTGTCTTCATTAGAAAAGCTCAAATTAATAAGACGTGAAGCGCCTGTAACTGAGCGCAAGCCGGAAAAATCGCGCAAAAATCTGTATTTTTTAAACGATAATTTTGTTAGTTTCTGGTTTACTTTTGTGTTACCGCATTTAGTGCACCTTGAATTTGATAAAGCTGATGCGATTATGAATAAATTTGTTATCCCAAATTTTAACAATTACGTTTCTCAAAATGTTGAACCAATTATCGTTGAATTGTTGAAAAACGATTTCTTCAAACTTGGTTTGGATTTTAATAAAATTGGCAGATATTGGGATAAAAATACAGAGATAGATATTTGGGGCGAAACAACAGAAAATAAATTAATTATCGGGGAAATAAAATGGACTGAATCACCATGTAAAAAGAAAGCCCTTTTTGATTTGATTGATAAAGTTAGTTCTATAAATATTAAAAAAGAAGTTACCTATCTTTTTGTTTCAAAGGCTGGTTTTGCAGAAGATTTTTCCACGATAACTAATGAGAAAATAGTTTTAATAAATTTGAAAGACATAACATTGAAATAGGAAGCGGTAACTGATTGCAGAAAAAAAATGCTAAAAAATTTTTTCCCATCCCGTATTTTGCGGGAAAATCTCACGGAAAGAAATAGTAACATATTTTTTTTCTGTGACCTGTTCCATTCTGTGGGCAATTAATTCTTGACCCTGTAATTCGGAAACAAAAAGAGAATTCCAAATGGAAAACCAAACAAGAAACGTAATTGTCATCCACTACAGCGAAATCGCTTTAAAAAAAGGTAATCGCAAATATTTTGAACAAAAGCTGAGCCTGAATATTTTGAAAGCGATTAGTGACCTGCCCAAAGGAAATTTAAAAATTGATTACGGTAGATTTATTCTTTATCTTCGGGAGCAATCTCCGGTAGAGAAAATAGTTGAACGATTAAAATCAGTAATGGGCATCGCCTATTTTTGTATAGCCTATGCCGGCGATACCAATGTTGAAAATCTTAAAGAAGAAATTTATGATAAAATAAAAGAGATAAACTTTAATACCTTTTGTATTCAAACCAGAAGAGCAGATAAAAGCTTTCCCGTTACTTCATTGCAGGTAAACCAAATTGTTGGCGCCAGAATTCATACCGGGTTAAAAAAACCGGTTAAAATTAAAAATCCTGATTTGATGTGCAATGTTGAAATTTACAACAACCAGGTTTTTTATTATTTTGAACGAATTGAAGGGCGACGCGGGCTACCCTCCGGAATCAGCGGCAGGGTGGTGAGTTTGTTGTCATCCGGAATTGATTCGCCGGTCTCATCCTACCGAATGATAAAGCGCGGTTGCCGGGTGTTTTTTGTTCATTTTCACAGCTTTCCTTTGACCAATAAAGCTTCGTATCACAATGCTATTAAGCTGGCAAAGAAATTAACGATTCATCAATATTCAACCAAGATTTATTTGGTGCCACTGATCAAGGTTCAGGAAGCGATCATTTTAAATGCACCCGTCAAATTAAGATTGATTTTGTACCGAAGAATGATGCTGCGCATTGCAGAAAAAATAGCAAAAAGAGAAAAAGCCAAAGCGCTGATAACCGGAGAAAGCCTTGGTCAGGTCGCTTCACAAACATTGGAAAATATGGTAGCCATTTCTAATGCCGTTGCCATGCCAATTTTACGCCCCCTGGTTGGTTTGGATAAAGATGAAATTATTGAACAGGCAAAAAAAATAGACACGTTTGATATCTCGATAGAACCCTACGATGATTGCTGCAGCTATTTAGTGCCTGAAAATCCGGAGACCAAAGCAAATTTGGTTGAAGTCCAAAAAGCGGAAAAAAATATTGAAAATTGGGAAGATTTGATTTGGGAATCGATTCGGGAATCAGAAATTGTTAAAATTAAATTTCCTGAGAATAAAGAGTGAAGAATCTCTTACTTTATTGACAATATAAGTTGTTTTGAAAAAAAGTTTTTCATCGCTTCATTTATCAGAATGACATTAGAAATTAACTATATAAATCTTTCATCTGTTGGATTGTTTCTATCAGTTGGTAAGTTTTTTATGAATCATTAAAAGAGAGCATTCCATGGAAAAAACTTATCGAAATATTTTAAGTGGGGAGATCCGAATCATGAGGAGACTATTGATTCGGCTGCTCTTAAAATTATGAAAAAGATTTTTGGATTGACTGATGAAGATTTAAAATATAAATATTTACCGGGTTACGATAAAGTAAAGCTAAAAAAAGAGAGTCAGCTTAAACCGGATATTGCTAAAAAGTTAAAATTAATTGTCGGTGAAGAAAATGTGGCTGTTGATGATTTCAGCAGAGCCAACCATGCTTTTGGCAAATATTACACAGACCTGGTGAAATTGCGAACGGGAAAAGTAGAAACGCCACCCGATGCAGTTGTGTATCCGAGGACCGATAAAGATGTTGAGAAGATAATTAAGATTTGCCATGAAGGAAAAATAGCCGTTACTCCTTATGGCGGACATTCTTCGGTTACCAGGGGCGTTGAAACACCAAAAGGAGGCATTAGTTTAGACCTTACTAAACACTTGAATAAAGTGCTTAATGTTAGTGAAGTCAACTCATCGGTTACTGTTCAAGCGGGAATGTACGGACCGCCATTTGAGGAATACCTGAACAACTACGGTATTGGATATTCCTGTGGTCATTTCCCCCAATCTTTTGAATATTCAACTGTTGGCGGATGGGCAGCTGCGCGCGGCGCAGGACAGAATTCAACCGGTTATGGCAAGATGGAATCGATGGTGCTGTCGATGAAATTTGTTACTCCGCGGGGAATAATAGAAACCAGGGATTTTCCAGCCAGGGCCCAGGGCTGGGACCTGGATCAAATTTTTATGGGCTGCGAAGGAACGCTGGGAGTAATAACCGAACTAACCATGAAGATCCGAAAATTTCAACCAAGTAATACTTCCCATATTTCTTTTATATTTAAGAATTTTGAATCAGCAGTTACTGCTATGAGAGAGTCGATGCAAAGTCAGTTCGGACTGCCTCATCTTTTTAGAATTTCTGATGCGGAAGAAACTGATATTGCGTTTAAGATGAAAGGATTTGAAGACAGTTTCGTTGATAAGTTTTTACAAGCTTTAGGACACAAGCCAGGTAAAAGATGTTTAATGTTTGTGACTGTGGAAGGAGATAAAGATTATACAAAATTTGTGAGCAGCAAAATCAAAAAAATTGCCCGTAAACATAACGCACTAAAGTGCAGGCGAAGGCTGAGGCGAAGGCGAAGGAAAAAAA
>JACKQG010001475.1_pt1 | contig 32480 bp, 26 predicted proteins | sample 8237621 | NCBI WGS metagenome assembly JACKQG01 (sample SAMN15677084, study PRJNA649215) | marine metagenome | biome: marine; feature: Black Sea; material: saline water; isolation source: suspended particulate matter (SPM) from the Black Sea western gyre | collected 2013-06-09/2013-06-10 | depth...
ACCGTTTGGTATTTGACATAAAGGTTGTCATTTCGGACACAAAGGTTGTCACGCTTTGACATAAAGGGTGTCACGAATTTCGGCAGTGATTCAATTGAAGAACGGTCGTTCGGTCGTGCCGCTCACTCCGCAGCAATACGAACGTGCAGTCGTGCGGTGGCTGTCAGGCCGGTTTTGTCTTCTCGCTGCACCCGGAAAAGATAGTGACCCGGCTGTTTGAACGTGTGGTGAGTGACCGCGTATCCGTCTTTCGCCTGGGGATCTGCGTTGCCATCCGATTTCACACTGACCGGCGGACTGCCGTCTCCAAAGTCCCACACTTCGTTTCCGTTCTTGGCTCTGGGCGTGACGGTGTTGTTGTATCCCCTGTTGACCCATGCTCGTCGTCGTTTCGGCGTAACAGCGGAGACTTGCCTCTGCGTCGGCGGTGCTACCGTCGAGGTCGTTCCGGAGGCCTGCAGCGCCGTCACCCTGCAGCGCGTCGAACAGCTTTCGATCCAAGTGGGAGACGTTGTCACCTGCCGTAATCGATACCAAGGGAAGATGTTCGAAATCAACGCCGGCCCCACGTTGGACCGTCTGCACTATGTTTCGGCCGGTATGGTCAGCTTTGCCCGTGGGCTGAACGACACGCCAAAGATCGCCGCATTGCTGGTGCTCGCTCCAGCGATCGGGCAATTTGGCAGCGTGGCGCTAGTCGGAGCGGCGATCGCAGTCGGCGGCATCATCAGCTCACGACGCGTGGCCGAGACGATGAGTCAGAAGATCACTGCAATGAATCACGGGCAAGGGTTCACTGCCAACTTCATCACGAGTTTGATCGTGATTGGTGCCAGCCGGCTAGGCTTGCCAGTATCGACGACTCACGTCAATTGCGGATCGCTGTTCGGAATTGGCTCCGTAACCCGTCAGGCGAACTGGAGCATGATCGGCAGGATTCTCGGAGCCTGGTTAGTCACTTTGCCGCTGGGTGCTGCGCTCGGCGCTCTCTTCTACTGGCTGGTCAGTGGACTTGGATAGTCATCATCGAGGCTTCTCAACTCCAACGGAGGTCTACCCTCTTTTGATGGCGGACGTGTTTTGTGTCCAGGGTTTGTACTTCCAAGGTCGCCCCGTTGTCCTTTAACAGCATTCTTATCCAGCCCACGGCTTCTTTGGGACCGAATGTGTACCCAACCGGAGGCATGGAAACGAAGAACACGTTTCGCGACTTGAAGATCTGAAATTGGTGCATGTGGCCAAACACGACCGCCTTGACGTGTGGTCTTGCGTGGAGCAAAGCGAGAAATCGATCCGTGTCTTCCAGGCCGCCCGTGAATCCCCGGAAGGGGTCCGCGCTGGGAACGATGAAGTTCTCTTGTCCAGTGTGTTGTCGATATTCATCGCTCGGATTGACATTGTGATGAAGTACCACAACGGCTGGTTTGTCCGATTCAGAATCAAGCACGGCCTCGAACCACGCTAGTTGTTCCTTGCCAAGTCTTCCCGGTCCCTTCACCGGTCGATCAGGAGTTTGCATCGTAAGCGAGTCCAACAACACAAGATTCGCGTGCTGAGATTTCAACACAGAGACATGGCGGTTCTCCAGCAGAAGACGGTCGTCACTTTGAGTCTGCTCTCTAAACACGTTGGAGAAGTTGTCGCGATGATCATGGTTGCCCATTGCCAAGTGAATCGGAATCGTGTCAAGCAACTTCAGCTTGCGAGCCAGCAGTTCATATTCTTCCTTCCCACCCACATGCACGCAGTCGCCGCTCAAGACGAGCCCCGCAGGCCTTTCCGCAGACGCCAGCACTTGACGAGCAGCCCGCTCGAAGTTCGTCGCCACGAGAGTTGCCCGCTTTTCCATGGCCGTTCTGTTGTTGTCGTAATGCTGATCAATCGACCGTTGGGACAACAGATGCGTGTCGGAAATCAGCGCCCAAGAATTTGGGTTCACTTGAGAATCAGAGCCAAGCAAGTCGGAGTGTCCCAACCCTGCAATCGCCGACGCCGATACAGCGAGAAATCGACGGCGTGACACGGGCAAGAGATGTGCTGGCATGGCGTGACTCCTGGCGGACGAAAACAAATCTGTTGGTGATGGCAGTATACCTGAAGCTGGAGCACGCCGACGTCAGTTCCGTGAGGCACGGCGGATCGGGCAACAACTTCATGAGTCTTGCGTCGGGCATGCAAATGCTTGGCGGACCGCTAGACAAGGCCATCAGCGCGTTCCTTTCGGACCTTGAGGAGCGTGGACTGTTGGAAAACGTGTTGCTGGTAATCACTGGCGAGTTTGGACGCACGCCCAAGATCAACAAGAACGCAGGACGCGATCACTGGGGTAGTCTCAGCACGCTCGCTTTGGCGGGCGGCGGGTTGGATTCAGGACAGGTTCTTGGTCAAGCCGCGCGCAACAACGACGTTCCCCACAGTGATCCCGTCGGAGTTGAGAACCTGATGTCCACGATTATGAACATCTTGTTTGACGTCGGACCGACAAACGCCACCGAACGACTCGGCGATTTCGCGGCGCAATCGCGTCCAAAAAGGGCAACTCGCCGCGTGGAGGAACGGAATAGCGCCCCCAAATCGCTGCTAACCAGAGACTGTCTTTAAACGAGGCTGGCGATCGGCTGGCCGTCGATGAGCATCGGCGTGGGCCGACCGCTGGGGTCCTGGAAATGTGTGTCAGCAGCTATGCCGAGGACGTGAAAGACAGTGGCCATCAAGTCCTGCGGAGTAACAATAGCGGACTTCGGAAACTCAGCCTTCGGCGAAGATTCTCCGATGACTTGGCCGACCTGCAGGCCTCCTCCTGATAACGCCAGAGTACTCAGGCGTCCCCAGTGGTCGCGTCCGGCTCGCTTGTTAATGCGCGGTGTGCGGCCGAACTCACCCGATACAACAAGCAGGATGTTCTGGTCCAGACCTCGTTGGTAGAGATCCTCGACGAACGCGGAAACGGCCCGATCGACTTCCGGGCCGCGTTTGTTCATGCCACCCTTGACGTTGCCGTGCATGTCCCAGCCCTGGAGTGAGACTGCGACGAAACCACATCCGGCCTCGCACAGCCGCCGAGCCGTCAGCATCGAGGCGCCGAGTCCGTCGCCGTACTTTTCGACAATCGCCGGGTCTTCCTGCTGCAGGTCAAAGGCCTGCGTGCCGTTGCCGAGGATCAAGTTAAGGGCCTGCTGATTCAGCCCGTCGATACCTTCCATGATTCCGCTGGCATCGGCTTCCCGCCGCAGTTGATCGAGTCGCTGCAGCAGTGTGCGACGGTCTTCCAAACGCGGCACTTTCGTCGTGAGGTTCATGTTGTCGCGAGCCGGCCCGCTGGGCGTGAATGGCGCATAGGCCTTCCCTAGCCAGGCTGGTCCGGGGATACGCGGCGCATCTGCATTGAAGCCGATGCGGCCCATGAGAACGTAGGTTGGCATTCCGGTGACGGAGTGATTGGGGCCGCGTACTCGAGATGCGATGGATCCCAGCGACGGACGGTCGGCATTGTGTGCGTGTCCCGTGTTAACCCAGAAGGCGGCTCGATTATGGCTGCTCGTCGGAACGCTGAACGATCGAACGAAAGCCATCTTGTCGGCCTGCTTCGCGAGTGCTGTGAAGTTGCCGCCGAGAGTCACTCCCGGCATGACGGTTTTCACTTCACCGGTAACGCTGCGGAATTCCGCCGGCGCGGTCATCTTTGGATCAAATGTTTCGATATGTGTTGGGCCGCCGTTTAGCCAGAGCCACACAACGGATGCGTTCCTGGCCGCAACTTGAGTCCCCCCCGCGGCTCGCGCTGCCAGCAGACTGGATAGGGTCAGACCGCCGAGACCCAGACTTCCGACCTGCAGGAAGCTCCGTCGTGATAAGCCCGCACAGTTGCGCTCCTTCTCGCCGAAACAGATTTTCAACATGAGATTTCTCCGACAGCGGATGGAGGTGGCGGGTTTTCGCATCAGTCAGATTTGATGTATCCCACTTATATCACGTTTCGTTCCTTGCTCACAACATGAACGCCCCTGGTGCGGCGGAGAGCGCTGCCCGCTGGTCGAAGTAAGTTCACGGTATGGCACTAAGTCCTCTGATTGGTCAAACTTACAGACATGCTGCGGACTCCAATCAGTCGACGCCGTTTGTTTCAAGCCGTTAGCGCGGGCGTCATGGGTCATAGTTTGCCCCAGTTGCTGGCTCTCGAGTCGACAGCGGGTACGGCACAAGCGCAAGCCAAGCAAGTGCTGGTCGTTTATGAAGAAGGCGGCATCAGCTAGATGGATACCTGGGATCCGAAACCGAATGCCCCGGCCGATCATTGCACACCTTATAAACCGATTGCGACGAATGTTCCCGGCGTGCATTTCTCGTCCCTGATGCCGCTGCTCGCACGGCAGGCGGACAAGCTGGGGGTGGTTCGCTCGATGACGACTGCCGAGGCTCCTAGTCACCCCAACGCTTGCGAGGAATTCTTCAAAGGCTATCCGTTCGATGCGCCCTTCGACTTTCCAGACATTGGCTCGGTCGCGGTGCACACATTGGGTAGTGAGTGCCGCGAGTTGCCGGGGTACATCTTTTGCCCCGGCATCAACATGCCCAACCACGTTACCAGTACTGGGTTCTTGCCCGCCAGTCGTGCTCCCTGGAAGCTGGGCACGAAGAACCTGGGGGAGAATCTCGCTGATCCAACATGGAAGGTGGCGTCGCTCGCGCCGCAGCCCGGAACGAACGGTCAGCGTCTGGAGATCCGACAACAGCTCCGCGACGGCTTGAACGGGGCCGCGTTGAGTAGACTCGATGCTGCTCAAGCGCTCGAGAGTTACTACGAGAATGCCTTCGATTTGCTGACTAGTCCCCGCGTGCACAAGGCCTTCGACTTCTCCCGCGAACCCGACAAGATCCGCGACCGCTATGGGCGTGATCACCGCGGTTGCTGCTACCTGCTGGGTCGCAAGTTGATCGAGGCGGGTGTGCGGTTCGTAACCGTGACCGTCATTCAGCCACCCGAACACGTCGAACGTCCCGGCTACGGACAGCCGAAAGGTGTGTTCCTCAATTGGGATCATCACGAAGGCATCTATCAAAACGGACCCTGCGGGGGGCCGCAGGCGATGCGGAATCAGGAGCGTTATGGTCTGCCACATCCGATCATGATGCCCAGTCTTGACCGTTCGTTGAGTGCGTTGGTCGAAGACATGGATGCTCGCGGGCTGTTGGACGAAACGCTGGTCTGTTTTGTCACCGAGATGGGACGCACGCCGCGAATCAATAAGTGGGGCGGCCGCGACCACTGGGGGCGAGCCATGTCGATTGCCTTTGCCGGTGCTGGCGTTCCCGGCGGCCAAGTGATCGGGGAAACCAACCGGGACGGAGGCGAAGTCGTCGAGTCTCGCTACACGCCGGCCGACTATGCCGAGACGATCTATCGCAAACTTGGCATCAACACGGCAGCTCGGCTGCGAAGACCAGACGGGCGTCCGATCGACTTCACCGACAGTGGCCGCGCGATCGCCAGCTTGTTCTAAGTTCACCAGAACGCGGATCTTCCGCACTCTGGAGAGTGCAGCTACCACAAACGTATCGGAGGAAGCAGCATGTCCGAGTCGCCTTGCACGGTTGGCCGTTTGAATCGCCGACACTTGCTCGCACTTGGTGGAGCCACGCTGGCAGCGGCCACGACGACGGCACTGCCGCCAGCCAACGCGTCCCCAGAGTCGACCGGCGGCGAGTCGTCGATCGGATTTCATTGCTACACCGACTTGTTGGCCCACATCCGGCAGCGCGGCCACAAACTGCGAGTACTGGGACACTGCCCGGATGGCTCGCCAATGGTGGCCGTCAAGGCGGGCGGGAAGAAGAAACCTGCCATCTTCATTGGCGCGGGTAGCCATTCGACGGAACACGCTGGCGTCGTGGCGGCTGTTGAGTTGTTGGACGAGTTGGAGACGGAGCATGAGGTCTATGTAATCCCCTGTCGCGATCCAATGGGATTGCAGGGATTCCACCATGTGCTGAGCTTTGGGCTGGGCGACGAAGCGTCGATATCGAGTATCGAAGAGGTTGAGCCGTTGCTGCGTAGCAAAGGCGAAGTACTGTACGACGTCGATGGCCGACTGCTGGTGCTGATCGGCGAATATGGCTATGCCAGTACCAGCTTCTACCGCAAATTCGATAAGGGAACGGCCTTTCTGGAGCCACTCAAGGGCCGCCGCATGTACTTCCCTTCCAGCCGCACGGACTCGCCCGGCGCCGCGCCGCTGGAGCGGGCTTACACACAGATTGTCACGCCCGACGGCGAAGTTCTGCATCTGAATCGTTTTCACGACACCAAGTGGGCGCCGATCGAAGTCCGCTGCACGCGAAACTTGATGGCGGAAGTCCAGCCTCGCTTGGTATTCGATCTGCACGAATATGGCGGCGACGCTTTCTGGATGTCGGCCAGGAGACAACGAACAGACGAGGATGAGATTTGGGAACGCCGCATGGCAAGCGAAGCCGCTCGGGCCGTGGCAGCCCTTGGAGCCTCGTTCCCAGACGAGAGTTACAGTCCAGGTTCGTTTTTCGAGAAGCTCGAGTCGGGGGTGTTTTGGTTGGATGCCTCGCAGCGCGGTGAAGGATTGAATCTGATCGACTTCGCCGCCCGTCACTACGGCCCGGGCTTCACCATCGAAACCGGAATGCGGCAAGACTTCAAAGAGCGTTTGGCAATGCACAAGACGGTTGTGCAGACCGCGGTGAAAGTCTTTTCAGAGCGGTTTTGACTTGCTCTTTGTCCGCTTAAGGATTCGCTCTCTTTCGTTTAACGGCAAGCCGAAGGCGACATCTCTGCCTTCACAAACTGGAACGAATACAGATCCGCGTCATGTAACTCGAAGAGTAGCCGGACCGGTGTGCCAGCGAGCGAGGAGAGATCGGCGTCGCTGTTCCACTTCACGCGTCTAGCGATCGAATCCCCGAAGAGTTGCGGACAGTTTGCCGCTGAGAAACCGTTGATTGGCTTGCCATCTGTGTCCTGGACCTCGACGCGGACGCCACCGGCCGCCGACGTCGAGAAGTTGATTTCCAACTGAGTGCCAGCGAAGACAATTGGCTTGGTCTGCAACCGGCCGCCTTTCAAGTCCGCCGCTGCCGAAACGAAGCCGTCAGCGCGCATCGTGTGGCGGCGGACCTGGCAACTCTCGCCCTGATAGTACCCTTCGACGACGTACAACGAGATCTCGTCAGGCGCGCCCGCCAGATGCGAAGCCGTCTCAACCAATCCCCAGGCAACAAGGTTGTTGCGGCACACCCAACGATCCGGTTGCAGACCGGGGCGTACGAATGCATCCTGCCAGCGGTGAAATGTCTCGCCATCGCGACTGCTCATCAGGATCGTGTCTGATACACCCGGCAGCGGATGGTCGATCGGCGACTTGCGGCTCGGCACGAAGCGTTTTGGGAAGCCGAGATAGATGTGTGGCGCTCGGTAGTACGGCTGAATCTGGTTGACGTAGAGGTGTTCGGCCGGTGCGCCGGGATACTCCAGAAACTTCGGTTTCGTCCAATTCAGAAAGTCGGGCGAAGTACACGTCATGATGTCCCGTTTGCCGGCTCGCCCCTGGCGATGGTAATCGACGTACAGTCCGCGTTTTGCATCCCAGAATGCGAGGTTCTGTGAGTCAAACGCGCCGTCGGTAATCACCGGCTTGTCGCTCATCAGCGACCAGTGAATCGCGTCCGGCGACTGAAAGACGAACAGTCCGCCTTCGTGCTTGCTGCCGCCTATCGCCTTGTACTTTGCCTCCGGTTTGCAATCGGGATTGGGATCCTTGAACGGCACGAAGTCGCGTAAAGCGAGATCTCGTCGGGAGCGCCCACAAGATGCGACTTCGTTTGCAGCATGCCCCAAAAAATGAAATTGTCGCCGTAGACCCAGGTGTCCTTGCGAGCCGGTCCCGGCCGAATGAACGCTTCGCCCCAACGATGGAAAGTTACGCCGTCACGGCTGGTCATGAACGCCGCGTCGGTAACCGTTGTGCCGTATCTCCCGGACTGTTTAGCGCGAAACTGCCGCTCTTGGAGCCCCGGCAGTTTGGTCATCGACTCCGACCATCCCCGGTCGTTGTATCGCATCGGAAAGCCCATGAAAATGTGGGGCGCACGGTAATACGGCTGGACCTGGTTGGTATAAAGAGCCTGCTCGGCCGCACCGGGATATTCGAGCCATTGGGGCTTTGGAAAACTGCCGGGGTCTTTCGACGCAGCGGTCATGATGCCGCGGACCCCATTGTCGAAACTGCGATGATATTCCCGATACACCGCACAGACCGAATCCCAGAACATCAGGTTTTGGGAATCGAACGCGCCCGCCGTTGTGAACGGCTTGTTGCTCTTCAACTGAAAATGAATTCCGTCCGCCGACACCATCAAGTACAGGCCGCGCGGACTGCCTTTGATCACAATCTTGTAGCGTTCCGAATCCGGGCAGTCGGGGTTTGGGTCCATAAACACGGCGGTATGCGCGGGACTTCCGCCGATCTCTTGGACCATCGCCTCGTTGAGGATCAGATTGTTCTTGGTGGAACCCTGAAACTCGACGATACCCAATTCCGGACGCGTCCAGTGAATGCCGCCCTTGCTCTCGGCCAGGCATAGCGTCTCCCAGGGGCTCGGGTTGGTCTTGTAGGCCTTCGAATTGGGATGATGGCCGCCACGGTAGTAGATGCGGAAGCGGTCGCCATCCTGGAACACACTTTGATACGCACTGCCGTTTCCTTCCCAAGGTGCGTCGGTGCGGAACACGACCTCACGGCGCAGCGGACGGTGTAGCTGGAGCCGCACTCCATCAAGCCGTTCAATAAGGTAGTGATCGACAAACAATTCGCGGCGCGCTCCGATGTCGATCGGCTCCGCGGATTGTGCAACGGCTGAGAGGACAAGAAGAATCGTGGGAAGAATCGCGGTTTTCATGTTAGTTTCTCAGTTGCAGTGTCCTGCGTGAGCTGTTTATTTGCCAAGTGAATCGTCCTTCTTCACCAGCCGGAACGAGCTCATCACGATCGACTGATTCGTCTTACCGTAGGCGTCGTCGCCGCCAACATGACCGAAGATGAAGATGCGACCGTCGGCGGCCTGAACCGCGCGGGGGTAGTAGGCCGTTCCAGGTACGTTGAGCTTGTGCCACGATTTTCCCGCGTCGGTGGTGTAGTGGATACCGGTCGTGGCGATGTGCAGAATTGGGCCCTCGCGAGTCGCCAGCACATCGGGGTGACCGCTATGGGGGAACGGCGCCGGACCGACCTCGCCGGGAATCCAGGTGTTGCCGGACTTCTTCAACATGCCCTGCCAACGCACCTCGCGACGCTGGCCTGATGGCGCAATGCGTCGGAAGACACAGAGCAAGTCCCCGTTGGGCAGTTCCGCCGCATCAAACTCCTCACCGCCCCAGTTCTCTCGATGCGCATGCGGGACGACTTGAATCGGACCAATCCACGTCTTGCCTTTGTCGCTGGAAACCATCAGCAGCGGCTCGAAGAGGCCGTTGTACTTTGCCCGCGTGCGGCTGTTCGCTGGGACATGGGCCGGTATGATGTTCATTCTTCTGCAACCTCCGTGACCATTCTCCACCGGGAGGCAGCATGACACAACTCGCCAAACAACGCTGACGCCGTCGCGGTAATGATTGGCTATCAGACCGTATGCAATAGTCCGCCCGCGACAAGTGTCAGACGAGAACCATGAAACGAATCTCTCCTGTTGCTGTACTAAGTGTGCTTGTGCTTGCGGCGTCCGAGGCGCCGACGACCGCGGACGAGTCGATGCCGATCCCACCGATTCAGATCGCGCATCGCGGTTTGCTGCGTCACGCTCCGGAAAACACGCTGCCTGCTTTTGCCGCATGTCTGGCACTCGGCATGGGATTCGAACTCGACATTCGGACGACAAAGGACGGTCATCTGGTTGTTTTGCACGACGACAATATCCAACGAACAACGAATGGCCCTTCGCGATCTGTTCGTGACATGACACTCAACGAAGTGAAACGGTTGGATGCAGGAGGTTGGTTCGACAAGACATACGCGGGAGTCCGTGTACCCACTCTAGAAGAAACCCTGTCGCTCGTGAGTCATCGTAAGCGTGGCCCGACGATCATCGCTCTGAATGTGAAAGATGTGACTCGCAAAGGTGAAACACAGCTGGTGGACCTGGTCGAGAAGTACAACCTGCTCGGCGAATCCTTCGCGTTCGACCAGAGCGACGAGATGAGTCGTCGTCTCAAGAAACTGAACCCAGCTTTCCGGATTGGCCAGAACGTGAATCGACAGAGCATTGATGCTCGAATCGAGGAGGGCCTTCTCGACTGCTTCCTGCTGGCTTCGCTGCCGACTGCGGACGAGGTCTTGCGTCTACATGACCTCGACAAACAGGTCCTGTTCAACTTTGCCGGTTCTGGTGAGGGGCGTCGCAATCAAGACGCGTGGCAGCGGGCTGCGGCGGCCGGAATCGACGGTTTGCTCACTGACTACCCGCTGGAATGTCGTGCTGCCTGGCGCGCGGCCGATCGTGTTGCGGTGGCGCCTGCACTCGACCTGCGAGGCGTCTGGGTGGAAACACCGTGGGCGAAGCCCGTCATCGACCGAGGGAGATTCGGAGCCTGGGACCACATGGCTGTCGATAATCCGTATGTGCATGTCGATGGCAATACCCTCTTTTGCTTTTACGAAGCACAGGACAAACCTTTTGCCAAAGGCGGACGCGAGGCATTTGGGATCGCGACCTCCAGCGATGGTGTCCATTGGAAGAAGCTAACGAGCAACCCGATCCTGACGACCGGCGATGATGGTGCGTGGGATCACATCGTCGCGAAACTGCCAGTCGGCGTGATCAAACGTGGGCAGCACTATCACCTTTTCTATTCCGGTCGAGACAGCCGTACGAAACAGATTGGTTTGGCCACCGCTCGCCAAATCACCGGTCCGTGGACAAAGAGCCCAGACAATCCCGTTTTGAGGAGTCGGTCCGGTGATTGGGACAAGATGCTTTCTACTCACCCCACACCGATGTTTGAAATCGACGGCCGTTATCACCTGTTGTTTCGTGGAATGGAAAGACGATACGAACAGCAGGGGGTCGGCCTCGCCGTCAGCACGGACCTTCTTCACTGGCAGCGCTTGCCGACCAGTCTGGTGATTCCTGCGAACGAAGAGATTGCCTCCCTGGCGGTTGCACGTAGCGAGCAGGGGTTCGTCGCCATTTCACAGCCAATGGACCTTAAGCGACGCAGCTACTGGTTGTCGAACGACCTGCAGCAATGGCAAAAAGGTCCTCCGGTCAACTTTCGAGCGTCCATTGCCGCGGAAACTTTGTCAAACCCGTTTCTATTCGACGGGCGCTGGACGGTACTCTATGAACAGAAGGACCGCATCTACCGAGCCGTCTTACATCCGCCTACCGACCAACAACGTAAATAGGATTCGCGATCCACTACAGCGAACTGAACCGGCAGTCACATCAGCGGGAAGGCTTGACCTTCGCGGCGTCAAGAAAGCAGTCCCTCGATAACCTGGCCATGTACATCAGTCAGACGAAAGTCGCGGCCGGCGTGGCGGAAGATCAGGCGTTGATGGTCGAGTCCGAGGATGTGCAGGATCGTCGCGTGAAAGTCGTGTATGTGGACAGGGTTCTCCTCGACGCGATTCCCGATATCGTCCGTCTGTCCATACACGATCCCCGGTTTGACTCCGCCGCCGGCAAGCCAGCACGAAAACGCCGTCGGGTGATGGTTGCGACTCTTCGTCCCTTTGCCATCTTGTGCCCAGGGAGTCCGGCCAAACTCGGTACAGAATATGAGCAGCGTGTCGTTGAACAAGCCACGTTGTTTTAGATCCTTGATGAGACCGGCGATCGGTTGATCGACTCGCTTCGCGTACTTCGCGTGCGTGCCAACGTCGCGATGAGCCGCGTCCCAGTTGTCGCGGCACGCGCCGACTGCGTCGACAATCTCCACGAAACGAACGCCGTTCTCGATCAAGCACCGAGCCATCACGCATTGCGCTGCGTAGGATGTGCGGTCGCCGGGATGTGACCCGTACAGCTCCAAAGTCTGCTTGGATTCCTGAGTCAAGTCGAGCACCTCCGGCGCGAGATCCTGCAGGCCTTTCGCGGTGCGAAATGACTCGGCCCGCGTGGCAAGCTGCGAGTCATCCGGGCGGCGGCGAAGGTGTCTGCGATTCAACGTTTCGAGCAGACCGAGTTCCAATTCCTGCAGATGTGCTGGCGAAGCTGGTTTGAGATGGGGCAACGGCTCGTCGCCCGGCTTGATCCGAACGCCGCAGTGCACGCCGGGGAGGAAGTTCGCGTCCCAGATCTGTGGCCCACTGTAGGGTCGGTGTTCGGAGATCACCACATGCGCAGGCAGCTTGTCGTTGAAAGTGCCAAGACCGTAGCTCAGCCAGGCGCCCAGACTCGGCATTGCGACGGTCGTGCTTCCCGTATGAAGCTGCAGAGTGGCCTCGCCGTGATCTCGATGATCAGAGTGCATCGATCGGATGAGCGCCACCTCGTGCATGACCTCGCGAAGGTGCGGGAACAAATCGCTGACCTCCGTGCCGCACTTTTTGTTCGGTCGGAATCGCCACAGAGGTGCCTTCAGAAAACGCTCGGCCTTGGGCTGCCCCGAAACGGCTGCTCGCAGTTCCGGGCCAATGGAAACATCGTGATCGCGGATCAGACGCGGTTTTGGGTCGAACGTGTCAACGTGTGAGTAGGCACCCGACATGTACAGCACGATGACGTGCTTGGCTCGCGGCGCGTGATGCGGTTGGGGAAGCGATCGGTTGGCTGCGATCGCTGGCCGACCAAGTGGAATGCCTCCAGCCGTCGCAAGCGTCGCGAGAATTGCATCGCGTCGCGTGATTGGTTTCATGGTTTCAGTCAACAAAGAAAAACTCGTTACTTGTGAGGATGGCGCGCGATAGCGAGATCAGCTCTCTTGGCGGCCCTGGACCGGCTGTGCCTGGTTGGGCGGCGCGATACTCGCCCAAGAACTCTTTCAATGACGTCACCTCTTCCGCTTCCGGTGCTCTACCAAATGCGGAGAGAAACAGCTCGGCAATCCGCCCGTCATCGTCGTCAATCGTGGCAAGCCGAGCGGCCAACGCCTCGGACTGTTCGCGAATAAACGTCGAGTTCATCAGGAACAACGCCTGAGCGGGAACATGGGAAGTCCGACGGCTCGACGTGCTGGAGTTACGATCGGGTCCGTCGAATTGGTCGAGAATCGAATGGCGGAACAATCGTTGCGTCAGCAGGTAGACGCTTCGCCGGTTTGACACAGGTTCCATGTGGAAGGGGTTGTTGAGGCTGAAGCGGTTGTCGTACCACGGCTGCATTGGGTGCGCGCCACCTTGCGTGCGATCGAGTTGGCCGCTGACCGCCAGCATCGCGTCGCGGATCGATTCCGCATCAAGCCTCCGCCTCGGATATCTCGCCAAGAAGATGTTCTCTGGGTCGTTCGATGTTGTGTTTATCGCGGCAGACGAACTCAGTTGATAAGACTCGGTTAGCATGATCCGCCGATGCAGCTTCTTCAATGACCAGCCGTCTCTGACAAATGTCTCGGCGAGCCAGTCGAGCAACTTTGGGTGTGACGGCCTGACCCCTTGTCGACCGAAGTTGTCGGGCGTGGCGACGAGCCCGCGCCCGAAATGCTGTTGCCAGACTCGGTTCACGAGGACGCGCGCGGTAAGCGGGTGGTCGGGCTTGGTGAGCCAGTGGGCCAGCTCAAGGCGGCCAGAACCGCTCTCGATCGGTGGCGGCGTCTGCCCATCAAGCACTTGCAGGAAGCGGCGAGCAACGGTGGCGCCCGGCTGGTGAGGGCTGCCGCGGCGATGCAGCTTGGCATCGTGCGGCTGGCCTTCGGAAACCGCAAAGACAAACTCGATCGGCGGCTCCTTCGCCAGCCGCTGTTTTTCCTGCTTGATCCAGGCGAGGCCGTGCAACATCAGCTCGCGAAACGCCCCGCCGCGGAATGCCAGCAACTCTTCTCGACGTGTTTCGAGTTCCGGCAAGTCTGTCTCTGTCCGGTGAGCCTCCTCGATCTGCTGACAGACAATCTTATATTCATCCAGGGCCGGCTTGAGCCACGGTCGGTGATGATTGTTGATCTGATACTCGTAGCGAGTGACCAATGCCCAGTATTCCTTGGCCTGCTTGAACGCAGTCGGCCGGGGCACAGCCGGCGACAGGTCCGATGGAGACTTTTCGTTCGACATGCCCATCCAAGGGTAAGTCGTGCTCTCGAAGATCCCGTACAACCCGTAGTAGTCCGTGTTCAAAATCGGATCGAACTTGTGGTCGTGGCATCGTGAACAACGCAGCGTGAGGCCCAGCACGCCGCGGCCGACGGTGTCGATCGTATCCTCGATGGTGAGGTGGATGTCGTCTTTCTTTGTGTTGCCGAATCGCCGCGACAAAGCAATGAACCCGGTGGCCACGGTCAGCCCGCGGGCAGTCGTTTCATCCTTAACTTCGCGTGCGAGAATGTCGCCAGCAATCTGAGACCGCAAGAACTCATCAAACTGCAAGTCGGCGTTCAACGAATCAATGACCCAGTTGCGATAGAGGTACGCGGTCTGAATCGGAATGTCGCCGACGTCCCCTTGCGTGTCGGCGTAGCGGGCGACGTCCAGCCACAGCCTTCCGGCTCGCTCGCCATAGTGCTTCGAAGCGAGCAAACGATCGACGACTTCGGCGAAAGCCTTCTGATCATTCGCTGGGTCGTCCAGAAAGCTCTGAATCTCGCCGGGAGTCGGCGGGAGACCAGTGAGATCGAACGTGGCACGACGGATGAGCGTCCGCCGGTCTGCTCGTTTGGTCGCCTGGATTCCGGAATCGCGCCGTTTGAATTCGAGGAAGCGATCGATTGGCGAAGCTGCCCAGCGGGCGTCATCGATTACCGGAGGTTTGAAGATTCGGCGAGGTTGGAGCGCCCAGTCTTCGACGGGATCGATCGTCAGCTTGCGCGTTATGTTGTTATGAGGCTCTGGTGCATTGGCAGCGACCTTTGCCGAGCCACCTGGCCAGATCGCGCCATCGTCGATCCAGCGGCTGAGCGCAGCAATCTCGTCGCGCGACAGCGAGTCGTTCTTATCCGGCGGCATGTGAAGTTCTTTGTGTGTCCTCTTCACCGCGTGGATCAGCAGACTGTCCTCGGCTCGGCCGGGTACGATCGCCGGACCGAATTCGCCGCCGGCAATCAACGCTTGACGCGAGCCAACCGACAACACCGACTCTGCATCGGCGCCTCCCGAATGGCAGTCCGCGCATCGCTCAATGAGCAGTGGCCGCACCTTCAACTCGAAGAACTCTTCTTTGGCGGCTAACGGTGTAGTGCGCGTGGGCTGGTTCTTCAACGCATCCAAGCCGACTCGATAGTGCCGTGCCATCGCATCGACCGGCAGCGCGCGGTCGTACAGGGCGAACTCGTCGATCAACCCCTGCCAGGGTGAGTTTGGATGAACGCCGTTGCCGATCCGTAGAGGACCGTCGTTGTCGATCTTCGTCATGGAAGGGAATGTCGATTCATTCACCTGCTTGCCGTCGAACAGCGCCCGCATGGTTCCTTCCGACTGCGACCGATCGACGATAATCGCCACATGATGCCACATGCCGTCTCCAGCCGCTTTGTCGCCTGCTGGATTGCGGATTGACACGCCGAAAGACTTCTCCCCCTTGTCATGTATGCCGAGGTCATGAATGCGGAAGTAATAGTTCCCATCCTGACGAGCTCGATAAAACCACATCGAGTTGCGTGTGAACTTCGGTTTGTCGGCCTTGTAAAATAGGCTCGAATTCACGACGTTGTCCGGTTTGGCAGCCTCGTCGAGCAGCCACAGCTCAAGCGTGAACGAGCCGTTCAGAATCTCTTCGACGGCGGCATCCTGCACCGGGGTTAACTCCGGCTCGATCCGGCCCGCCAGATGACTTCGGTCGAAGGAAGCAGCAAGCCCGCTGATCCCGCGACGCACAGGCCCCGTCGCTTTTGCCCAACCGTCCGTGCTGCCAGACTCATCACGAACAGCATCGCCAGAAACGGCTTCAAACCGCCAGTACAGCGCGGGATTGTCGGCGCGGACGACTGCGGTGTAGTCGGCTGCTGCGGTGTGGCGTGCCACCAGTAGCGTCGTGGCCAACACAAATATCGCGGGTATCCTCATCGCGTCATTCTACATTGAAAATTCTACCAGTGCGATTTTGGGTTTCTCGCCATTGACATCCATTGAACTGGGCAAGCAAAAGCGCGAGCCCGTGTGTACGATGGCCTTCCAGGTTTTAAGTACTCACCGCACACCCAATACGCCACACACCTCGCTGATCGTCAGACGTGCCGTCGCAGGCTTCATAGAGCATGCGAAAACCCAGGGCCTGGTTGTGCGGATTCCAAACGACGCACATCTCCGAACACTTGGCCGCGTCCCAGGCTTTTGATCCTGGTGAATGAACGGGCTCGACGACCTTCTCCCAAGTCAAACCATCGCTCGAAACGGCAGTCAAGATATCGGCACGTTTGGCGTCGCGGTATCCCGCATAGTACATCCGATAACTGCCATCGACCAAGCGGAGAATCTCCGGCGCAAAGCACGTCAATCGATCATGAGGACTGTCCGGGGCGACTCGGATACCCGGCTCCAACTTGAACTCGAGGCCGTCGTCCGACACGGCGCTAATGATCCCGCGGCCTCGCTCGTTGCAGTACAGCCTGCAGCGTCCGTTGTCAATGAACGCGATGCGCGGGGCGGAAACATTTCCATCCTTCAACGCGATTCGCTCGCCGGGCTCGACCGTCCAATTCAATCCATCGTTGGACACTCCGCTACGGATCGAGTTCGATTGCGATTGTGTCCCAGGACAACATTCGAAATACATGCGCAGCCTGCCGCATTCGCCGAGCACGGGAACGACTTCCGACGAGACAACGCGAAAGTCACCCGCGCCGCCTTGCTGTGGCGAAAGCCGAACTCCGCCTTCAGGTTTCCAAGTCACTCCATCGATCGAAGTCGCGCTGAGGATACGCGATGTCGCGTTGTCATAGTCATTCGCCCCGGTTGGGAAGCCGGCGCGCGGCAGGATTTGCGTGTAGTACATTCGATAACCGCTCCCTGGTAACGCGACAACACGCGGCGAGACCGCGCCGCACAAGCCGGTGCGTGTGGCCTCTGCCGGCCACCTCACATCGGGCAAGGGGTCAGTGTCGCTGTCGGGAGGAGCGTCGATAGCGATCAACGCGCTGGTCCAATCGACTCCGGGATCCGTTGGCGGAGTGTGTACCAAGGGAGACGCTGCAGCTGATTTTGTCAGACTGATCATGCTTTCCTAAATCACTCGGCGGGATGTCATACGAACCGGGATCACAGGATCGTGTACGTTTTCTGTTGGCAAGTCAGCTCTCAGGCGGATCCCACTGCAGTACTTCGTCGATGAACCGGTAGGCAGCCTGGCGCTGGTCCGGTGGGAAGCCGTGTTTGCCTTCCGGGTAAACGGCGACGAGATTCGGTTCGGCGTCCAACAACCGGTACACCTGCTTCGCGGCATCGACGCAGCGGCGGGCGCTGTCCACCTTGAAGTTCGAATCACTCAGCGGGGCGTGCACATAAAGATGCCGTGGGGCGATGGCGGCCAGCACTTCGGGGAAATCGAAGGGCAGCTTTTGCGGGTCCTTGTCAAAGACCGTTTCGATCCGCGGCATGTAGCGCGTCTGGCACCAGCCGGTTGGGTCGCCGTCCATGTAATCCAGAAACGAGTCGAAGCCGGAACTCGTCACCACGACCTTCAACCGCGCATCGAACACGCCGACGAACAGCGAATTGTGCCCGCCCAACGAAACGCCGCAACAGCCGATGCGCTGGGCATCGACTTCCGGCAGCGACACCAGCAGATCGACGGCCCGCATGTGATTCCAAATGCCTTTCATCGTGCCGCTCACGTAGCCGACCGCAGCCGGATCGGTTTGATTCTCGCCCAACAGCGTGTAGTCCGGCGCGATCGTCACGTAACCGCGCTGAGCCAACTCGAGCGTGTAGCGAGGATATGGCTTGCCCAATCCCGCCGTGCGCCCTTTCGGTCCGCTGGTGCCGTGCAGGCACAACATGGCCGGTCGCGGCCGCTGGATGTCATGCGGGATCAGCAGATAGGCCGGCACGCGATCGCCCTGCGACGACAGATACGTGACCTTCTTGCGAGTCAGTGTCTCCAGCCGCTCGGAGCTGACGACTTGAACATCCAGCGGCGTGCCGTCGCGCTCCGGCAGCGGCCCCATCACGTGAGACATGTTTTGCAAGACGTGACCTCGCCGATGCCGCCATTCGGCCGGCTTGTTGATGGCGTGCGACTCGCCCGTGTCATCCAGCCAATGCAGAAGCCTCATCTTGTCCGAATAGAACGGCGGCTGCGGTGGCTCGTTGCCGGTGAACCAGTACGAGTAGAACTTTGCCCGCCGGCAGGTGAACTTCAAACGAACAGTTCTGGACTGCAGGTTGTCGAGCGCGCCGTCGGCCCATTCGATTCGCGCAGCATGTTGATCGCCAGCCACTGACTTCGAGCGGGCGAGCAGCTGGCCGTCGTCTGCGCCGCCGACAGCGATTAGCTCGGCACTCAGCGACCCCCCACCTGCATCGACGTTGACATACAGGGCGCCGCCGGGGAACGTGAACGGCTGCGTCAACACGTTGCCCGGTTGGTCTCCGGCATCCAGTGACATGAACCCGTCGCGGCGCAACACCGCCAAACAGATCGCGCCGCCTTTCGGATCCGCGTCTTCGGGAACGTGCCGGTACTTCAGGCCCGTGTAATAGAACCGCAGTTCATCGCCATGCACGACCGGTGAACTGGGCGGCAACAGTTGCGTCGTATCGTACGCTCCGGAATCGACCGCCGATGGTCCAATGAACGGCTGCCGATCACCGAGCCGCCGCCAGTGCCTCAAGTCGCGGCTCATTGCCAATTGGATCAAATGAAAGCCGTCCGTGTTTCCTTGCGGGCGGCGGCCGACGGCGTGGTAGATGGCGGGAAGACCGATGTAAACGCCTTCGTAGGCAAACACGCCCATGTTATAGACGTCGGCGTTGTAATCGGCCGGATCGTTGAACAGCGGGTTGCGGAGTTTCGGATCGGCCAACCGGGCTTGGATGTTCTCTTTCGCGCGGCGCTGATCTTCGTCGTCGGTGTGGAACACCAACTCGGGCTTGGTCCACGTTTCAAAATCGTTGCTCGTCGTCAGTGTGACCGACCGGCCGTTGGGTCCACTTTGTTTCAGGGTGGCGATGAACTGCCGCCGGTGCCGGTCGTAGCTCATGTTCGATTCGTCCTGCGACGGCAGCAGCGCCACGGGCAGCTTCTTCCAAGTGATTCCGTCGCCGCTGGCGAGCGGTTGGCGGCCGTTGGTGCCGAGCAACCCTTTGAAGCGCCGCGTCGGATCGGGTTCGTGAGGGTCGTAGACGACGTTTTCCAACAGGCTTTCCATCGCGAGCAGATTGTTCTTGTTGGACCCCCCTCGGTCGACTTGATTCAGAATTGGTTTGGTCCATTTCAAACCGTCACGGCTCTCGGCGTATCCCACGCCGGTCATCGAGAAACCGGGCGCGGCGCTGATCAACCAGATCTTGTACCGCTGCCGCAATTCGTCCCACACGGGGGCGCAACGAACCTGCAGTAAGCTCTCCCAAGGCTGGTCGGGTTCGATCACCGCTCCCTTTTTCACCGGTGAGTGCATGGTCCGTGTGAGGTTCATCGTTTTGTCGATGCCGTGGTCATCCACAAACAACTGCCGTTGGCCGATCCGCACCCTAAACACGGCCTCTTGGTCAGCAAACGCGACCGTGGACAGGGTACCGAGAACGACCAGTAGTAGTAGTAGCGTTGATCGATTCATGATTCAGTCACCCTTCACTCAACAGCCGGTTTCAAGTTTAAAGAGAGCAGTCATTGTTAACTTCGCAACCAGTGAGCCGCGCTTGGAACGAGTATATTGGATGGAGGAGCAGTTGAAACGCCTTGAGAAAAGAAGTCGACCGCGCCACACCAGTGCATCTCAATGGCCGGCACCGCGTCGTTTGGACCGACCCCATGGGCAGAGAGCTGGCCTACTTCAAGGCCCGAGAGAGTTTCCACGAACACGTCAAGAGGCATGGGTTGGACAAGATCCATCCGAATTACCCACCCTACTTCGGCGCGATGCTTTCCGCAGCCTTCGGCGACCTGGACGGCGACGGACGCGACGAACTGCTGATCACGGATCGACAACAGGTCTGGGTCTTTCCGGTGGAATGAAACGCTCGTTATGCAACGCTCACCAATCGCATTTCCTTCTGGTCTTCCGGTAACCGCTCAGCTCACATATTGCTCCAGGTCGCAAAGTACTCTGGGGCCCACTTGCGCGCAAGGTGGATCGTGCGTTGGGCGTGCATGCCGTGGGGGAGCGCTTCCTCGCCTTCCATCCAGGCTTCCGCCGCTTCCAATGTCGGCAACTCGATCACCCACACCCGATGCCAGTCCGCCTGCGGAGACAGAAGCTGGAACCCTTCGAGCCGCATCAAGCCGTGCTCCCTGGCGATGCCTTTCATCAAGTCAACGTGCCGCTGATCGCCGCGTTCTTCGGGAGTCAATGCTTCGGCACCGGGCCGATGCCGAGCGAACATCAAAACGACGATGCTCCTTGGATCGATTCGCAACTCCCCAATGGTGTGAGGATCTGCGGCGAGGGGGATGATCGGCGGAGCGGGCTGCGTCACCCACGCCGAATAGCGTTCGGGCTCGATTTGTCGGGAGAGATGATACTCGTAATGGCCGTAGAGTCCGTAGGGAGGAGCCATCTCGGCTCGAATCCACGCCTCGGCGCCTTCCATCGTCGGAAACTCGATCAGCCAGAATCGCTGCCAATCGTCCTGCGGTCCGATCAAACGAAAGCCTTCCAGCCGCGACATCTTGTGCTGCTGGGCAACTGACAGCATCAGATCCACATGAGTTTGCTCAAACTCACGTCGCTGTTCGTCACTCAACTGATGCCACGCAGGCAGCCGCCCGCCCTTGAAAAGAACGACAACAGGGTCGAGATCAGTCACTCCTCATGCTCCTCGGTTTTGCGGCTTGGACGTGGCTGGAACTGAAACGAGTACAAGTCCGCGTCCTTGATCACGAATCGCTTTCCCGCAATATACAGCGCGTCACCGGAAACATTACCATCGGGGAGTCTGGTTCATCGTTGTGGACAAGTGGATATGATGACGCGGATGAGTGATCGCATCTATCACGAGCAGTTCGACAACGGGCGGGGTGGTTGGTACGGTTGGATCAGCAACGCGGGCGGTCCCAAGCCGCTTGAGTGGCTGCCAGGCCGAAAGGGTGGTTAGATGACATGTCTAACTCGCGACGAGTTGGTGAAACAGGCGCATTGGTCGCGATCACCCGATGTACGATGCAAAATCACGCCGATGCGAGCTTGATTCCAGTATGTGGACCATGCAGAGTTGGTTGCTATGTGCTGATCGATTTCCGAAGTTGCGCGAACAATCCACCTTACCCTGCCACAGAAGAAAAACAGGCATGACAGACATCCGTCTTCTGACACTGCTGTTGTTGTTCAACTCTTCCGCCGCTCTCGCTGTCGCGGATGATGGCTGGCCGCAGTTTCGTGGGCCCGGCGGTCAGGGTAACGCTGAGCAATGCCGGCCTCCGCTGACCTGGGATCTGGAGCACGAGGCTTCGTGGTCCGTCGACGTCCCGGGGAAGGGATATTCGTCACCGATCGTTCAGGGCCATCGTGTGTGGGTCACGACCGCGGTGGAATTCAAACCGACACCCGAGCAGACGAAGCGAACGCTGCAGGCATCCCGGCTGGAGCCGAAGGATTTTTCCAGGAGACAAGTCGCCGGGCGCGTCTCGTTGAGAGTCTGCTGTTATGACTTCTCAAGCGGCGAGCGTATCTACGAGTCGGTCGTGGCGGACGTCGACTCACCCGAGGCGGTTCATGTTGGGAATTCCTACGCTTCTCCGACTCCGGTTGTTGAAGGCAATCGCCTCTACGTTCACTTCGGAGTCAACGGAATTGCGTGCCTCGATGCTGAGACGGGGGACGTCATCTGGAATCGATCACTTCCGGTGTTCTACAGCGTTGGGGCCGGCAGTTCTCCAATTGTTTATCAGGATCTGCTCATTCTCGTCTGCGACGGGATCGACCAGCAGTATGTGGTCGCGCTCAACAGGAACACGGGTAAGACGGTCTGGAAAACGGACCGGCCTCCCAAGCGGTCGGAAGATGGGCAGCTACAGAAGGCGTATTCGACCCCTCTCGTCGTTCGTCATGAGGGGCAGGACCAGCTCATTGTGCCGAGTGCACAATGGGTCGTGTCGTATTCTCCATTGACGGGAGAGGAGATCTGGCGGGTCGATCATGGAGATGGATTCTCGACGATCCCCCGCCCGGTTTATGGAAACGGTCTGGTTTACATCTGCACGGGATACAGCCCGTCACAACTTCTGGCGATCCGCATCGACGGGAAGGGCGACGTCACCAACTCGCATGTTGCCTGGCGTGCGGGACGGCAGATTCCCAGAAACCCGTCCCCACTCCTCGCAGGCGAGCTTCTGTTTGTCATCAGCGATAACGGAATCTGCACCTGCTTTGACGCGATCACCGGGAAAACCCACTGGCAGCAGCGGATCGGTGGCAACTATTCGGCCTCTCCTGTCCTGGCGAATGGACACGTCTTTGTCCTCAGCCATGAAGGAACGATCACGGCGATCCCGGCCTCTCGTGAACGGAAGGAGTTGAAGACGTCTCAGGCAACCGATGAACTGAAGGCGTCACCAGCGATCGTAAAGTCGTCTGTGATCCTGCGAAGTGGGTCAAAACTCTATCGAGTCAACTAGACCGGCCATTCGTCGCCGGCTATGGCGCGCCGGGCAGCAACTTCTGCCCGTTCATCTGCGAAATCGTGCTGTCGTTACTACGAATGTCGTTCTCTCCGTAGCGCGGGAGGCTCACACTACTTCCGCAACGGACACGCCCACCGCAGTCATTTGAGCGATTCGCATTCTTCGCACATGACGTTTAGTCTTGCGTCAGTTAGCACAACGCTATACTGCAACGGTTTCACCGTCTTAAGAAAGCAATTCAGCCGCTACTTGTAAAGCCGGAGCCACATCTCAACACGCTAGGCCGCATCTTTCTGTTGCGAGTTGAAGCTCCCGGCTCGATCAAGAACGAACTGCCGATGACTATCTGACAAGTAGATGAATCCTTGCGGCGGATGGAATCGAGGCCAGGCACTACGTAGGTCTGCTAAAGGAATCGGCGTGGCAAGCTCCCGCGTTGATTTAATCGCAATGCCAACTGCCCGATCAGTCCCGGCGAAATACTCGTCGAATTCGCCCTTCGTGATCCCAGATACTGGGCCGACGCTACGCCAAAGGCACTGAGGGCTGTTGACCCTCACCTCTGCGATTTGCGTTATGGCAACGAGCGCCATCGTGGGAGCGCTTTCGTAGATGGCAAGCCAGTCCCCTGGCAGCGACCGTGGTTTGCGCCGTCGAAGCTCGACACGCTTTTCGCCGCTCAGGATCTTCTCGACGTATTTCGGCTTGATTGAAAGCAGTAGCACTTCGCTCACCAGGTCAGAAGTTCAACCCTTGACGATACAGTGCGAGGAATGCGTCCTCGGAGATTGCGGTTGGCGACTGGAAAGTAGAGCGAATATCGAAACTACGCAATATCGATTGAGCCGAGTCCCAAGAGATTGGACTGTGAAAAAGTTCTGTATCCGAGAATTCGAGAGCCATCAGCTGACCATCCAGACTGCCAGCGGTCTCAAGTACATTCTGCCATTGATAGACCCCGAAACGGCGGAAGCGACGAAAGAGTTCTTTCGGTCCACCGTTCACCACGCCACGCAGCTGCGAGCAGGCACGAATACGTTTCGAGCCAGCGATCTTCTTTGCCTCTTTCACGTACCAGAGGATTCTCCCTTCGCTAAATCGCATGGGTGGTCTGATCGCTCGGTAGTAAACCGAGTCGGGGTTGAGTGCCAACTCGGTCTCCGCACCCCACAACGAACTGCGAGCCAAACCTGCGTCGAACAGATCCGTAGCCCATCGAGGTTCGATTGCAACAACGTAGTTCGGGACGGCGCAGCCGGTGAATTTCCCTGGCCACAGCATGTGTTCGATGTCGAGCACGGCGTTTGCATCGCCACGGAATGACGGATCGCCGATCACGTCTTGGATGTGCTGGATGTCGGTGTCGTCAATGCTTGCGGACTGAACAATTCGTGCCAGCTGCTCCGAAACATCTTCTACACTCTGCGCATCGACAAAGGACAGCTTGAGCCACCCATCGGATACTTGGAAGAACCCGCTTGACTGCAACGCAGATGAAACCACCGGACTCAAGCATGGCTCGGTGATGCGAACAGCGTGGATGCCGGAACGTAAGGCGCTTTGCACGATGCCTGCCAAGAGTGTCCGAGCGAGCGTTGGCGCAAGACGTGTATTTAGAACGCTCTTGGCGATGCGAAATGTCGGAACGGTAATCATGTTCGTCTTGCTGCTGTCGGCAACATGAATCGCCAGTGGTCTGTTCTGACCAGAATCCACAAGGTGGCATTCAAATCTGTCAGGGTTGGCGAATGTCCGATTCAGGTGCTCGACGAGATCACGTTTCCGTTCGCCAGTTGCCTGCGACTGAAACTGCTCGGCCAGCTTGGCGGAGTCGTCACTCACTCGGCGAAACTGCAACGATGTTCCGGCGAGTCGGGCTCGTTGGTAGTCTCGCTCGTTCCGAAGTTCTTCAAACCTCGCCACAAGTTGAGCTGGCCTGACGATGGACAGTCCGTGTTGGTCATAGATTTCATCGGCGACTTTGAGGACGGGTTCATCACGGGTGACGAACACCGTTGAATCAGATGCAATCGTGCGAGCCAAATGTCGCTGATCAGATTCATCTCGCTTGCCGGTGGACTGCCCCAATAGTGTTCGAACGCTGCTCTGGGCTGTGAGGAAATCGTCTGTATTGCATTCCAGACACTCAAAGGTGTGAGCCTTTGAAAGCCGATCTTTACGCTGGTCTGAATCGTCGTTCCGATAGATCTCTACGTACAGTTCATCATTGATGCAGATCTGAATAAGCGGTTTAAGCCAATCGGCCATGATTCCGACTGTTTCGTCGGCTCCATTTCGACTGATGTCATCGAAGTCAAGGAAGATGTTGGCGTCGATGACGACTTTCAGCCGCTCATCATCGTCTTTCGATGAGAACAAAGTTGGATGAGGATGTTGTAGCCAAAAGTACGTCAACTCATGGCCGTCCTTGCCTCGCCCAACTTTCTCAGAGATTGGAACGAATCCAAGCCGAGGCCATAGTTCCCACGCTTCGTAGTCTCGTCGGCAGTAGAGCCCGATCCCTTTGTGTGCCACTGTTTGGTTGCGAAGTGCCTCGATCAATTGGTGAGCAAGTCCCTGACGGCGATTTGTTGAATCAACGCAGAGATGTGTCAGTCGAACACGCCGATACTTCTGGCTGGAATAGAACAGGGCGTAGCCGACGACTTGACCGTTTTCGAGCGCCGCAAGGATCTCACCGCTCTGAGCGCGTTCAACAAAAGCACCGTTCGGATACGGCCCGAGCGTTTTGCTGTTCTCCCGCCAGAGTCGCTTTACCTCGTCAAGATACGACGAGTCTTCTGAAACGACTTCAATAACGGCCATGCTGCCACTTCCTTCATGCTCGTACCCACGTAGTTCATGTAATCCTAACACAACGGCATGACTGGTAAATCACTGCTTGTCACCAGCCGTGACCTGTCTCAGGGATTCGTTGACACGGGCGAACCGGCTTGAATCGCCGCCTCGACACCCGTTACCTTTAACGTTATGTGCCAAACCGAACTTTCTCCGTTGTATTGTGTCATGGTTCCGTGAGGAAAACTCACGCGACGAACGGAGTACGCGATGACAAACAGCACCGAGAACGCCCAATGCATCTTCTGCAAAACGACATCCGCCCCATTCACATCGATTGAACACATCGTACCAGAATCACTGGGCAACACGGACTATATTCTCCCTCGCGGCGTTGTCTGCGACCCGTGCAACAACTACTTCGCCAGCAAAGTTGAAGGGCGCATCCTCGGATCGGACTATTTTCGTCAGGCTCGCCACCGAAACGGCATTCCTAGCAAACGAAACCGAATCCCCATTCAAGAAGCACTATCGTTCCCAGATGCCATGCGTCTGGAAATGGGCATCGCGCGAGACGGCAGCCCGTACATTGGCCCGGCTGACGAATCCCAAAACGACAACTTCGCTTCCCGACTGCTCAATTCAAATCGGCTGACCGCCATATTTCCTGTTGCCGACCCGCCGGATCAACGGCTGTTTGCTCGCTTCCTGCTCGCAATGGGACTGGAAGCCCTCGCCGATCGGATGCTTCCGGTTCCTCGCGGAATCGAAGTTGATCACATCAATAATCAACATCTCGATGAGGCTCGCACGTTTGCACGTTATGGTAGCGGTCGTGATGTTTGGCCGTTTCACGAAGCCCGTATCTACCCCGAAGGAAGACACTTCCACGACTTGGCCGACGGCACATCCTGCGATATTCCCCACGAATACACTTTGCTCTTTACTGACAACAATGAGCTGTATTTCGTCATCGCAATCTTCGGCATCCAATACTCGATCAACTTAGGTGGCCCTGAAATCGAGGGCTTTCATCAATGGCTTGCGGCCAACAACGACCAAAGTCCGTTGTACCCACAAGGCCCATAGTCGAGTTGCAGCGCAGGTGTGAAGGGCCGAAACGCAAGATGCGGCATCGTATCAATAAGAAAGACCAAAGGTCTTAGAGGGGATAACCATGCGGTGAAGGAGAGATTCGGCGCAGTCGGTCCTGAAGCCACGCTTCTCTCTTCGCCCCCGTTATCCTTATCGTTCTCTCGTGTCGTCCGCTCTGCCAGTTGCACGTTAGCGACCAATGACGGACTCGTCATAGGGAAACAACTTTTGATAGTAGCCCCAGAGAAACAGAACTTATTGACTGAACGTTTTGCCTCATCGTTTGCGGTGCTCTCCCGTAAATTCAGTTTACCACTGGCCATAGTTGCGGAGATCTGTTTGTGCCGTGAATGATCGTTCGAGACAACGGAAACTTACCTTCCAAACCAGAGCAATCCGCATCCCCCCAAGCTGCTTCGTTTTCGCGACCTAACCGTCCACCATTCATGAAAACGATGGCGCGGAACACGCGCTGTCCGAGCAGCCGAGACCTTTGAGATCGGGACCAAGTTCGACTACGCTTAAGGCGAGTTCCGCGAATCGTTGCGCGCGTAGGACTAACCGGCCGAGTGGACTTCGGTTGTGCACGAGGTCACGCAGCCGGCGCGCCTCGGACTCGCAGTCCTGGAATGGTCTGGCCATTTTCGGAAATCACGTTGGGCCATAAATCGTTGCCCACGGAAAGCTCGTGTTGGCATCGATCAAGTCAGGGCGTGCGTCCCACAGCTCGATCACACGATCGCGGAAGAGCCAAGGTTGAATTTTCAGTTTAGGTGGTGGCCCCTTATCTAGCTGCAAACGGGGAAAACTTTGCGATACGGACCAAGTCGGAAGCGGATCACTCTTGTTCGTTTTCTGCAGTCCCATTCCTTGGTGCAAGAATCCGTTTCGTATCACGTCCCAAAAAGCATTGGCAGTATCAGTGTCAACTGAGAAGTCCGCTTCTAGCTGAGCACGCTTGGCAGCGTCGTTTGCTTTCGCTTTCTTTGACTTCAAATACGCGACGCAATACCGTTCGTACAAAAAGCATGAAACGGCAAGGGCAACGAACGCACCGTCGCCGTTCGGCAACGACTCAAGGTGTTGTAAGGGCGCTTTGTACCAGCGATCGAAGGAATCGTTCGGAGACGGAGATGACATGGAGACGTATCCCTTAAATCTATCGCGGAACGCAGGGCCCTGACCGCAGTATCACGCATTAGCGGGGCATTCTAGCGGTGCGCAGGCAGCTCGAAAAGCTGCGACTCAGACTCAACCGCATCTAGGACACACATGAGCGCGCAAGCGGCCTCAATCGGACGAGATTTACCTGAATGGTTGCGAGCCTATCTGTGTGTAATACTGTCTGATTTGTGACAAGAGGCCTTTTTCAGGGGGGAGTGCGGACATGTCAAGCTACGATGATCGCGGTCCGAGACCGGCAGACCAGCTCATGAAAAACGTCTTCGCCGATCGCGCTCCGGCGGAGGTCTGCAAAGTTGTCGCTGACGGCATCGGTGGGGGTTGGCGTAATGCAGAGCGTCTACTGTCCGACGCCTCGCTTATGGTCGATGCTGGGCGCCTGTCGTCCGCGCGGTTCCTGATCACCACGGCTCGCGAGGAACTCGCGAAGTCGCCCCTCCTGCTCGACGCGTGTATGGTTGACTTCTCGAAGCACAGGTCCGTGCTTCAGAAGATCTGCCAAGCCTTCTATGACCACGTCGCGAAACACGCGTACATCGAGCTCCTCGAGGAGACGCTCATTGACTCGATGGATAGGGCGGGCAAGTTCTGGACTACCGCTGTTCGGCGTTGGTGGCCGGGCGACGTGGAGTACGGCGAACCAGACATGCCACACGCGACCCACTTCGACAGAGAGTTTCCTCTCTACCTCGACTTCGGCGACTACGAACACCGTTGGTTGATCCCCAAGGACGATGCCCATCGTTCACACTATGAATGGTCGGACCGGATCGCGAAGGTTGAAAAGCTTATAGCTCCGTGGAGGAAGGCGGATGCCGACGGGATCTGTACGCCAGAAGTGCTGGCGATCGTCAACTCGGTCTTCAAGGGGACATACGTCAGCGTGAACACGACTACCGCCGCCCTGAAGCGGTTATACTCCGTCGCAGAAGCGCGTCTGGTAGCGGAGACAGGCGTCTCGTCGGAAGCATTTTGTGCGTCGCCTCTCGTCCGCTGGCCGCTATATCACTTCGTCGCGCAAGGTTGGTAAGTCCAAGGACGTGTCCGCATAGGGGCGTGACTGCGGAATTTTGATCGCGCTAGCCTTCAAAGCACGACAACTGAGCCGAATTGCGGGCGATCATTGCGCGCACCGGTCTAACCGACATTGGTCGCTTGTCGCCCGCAGCGTCGTCGGGCGCAACAGAGTGCGCCAAGTTATGTGACGAAGTCATCGGCTGTCTGCCCCATCCATGGTTCGAGTTTTGACGTAAACCACTCCCCGTCTCGGTACTTGCACGAATTCACGCATTCTGCCGTGCCGTACTCCTGGGCAAAGACCCGCGTTTTTGCGAACGGCACAGAGACCGTGCCTGCTACTTGGAAAACCGTTCTTTGAACCAGGTGATGACGTCTTGGGAACACATGGTGTCGCCTCCATCATGGATCAGGTAGCTGTAGCTTGCTGATGCACTGAGCGCCTGATACTGTGCTTCGCAGATCGTACGAAAGTTGGCGGCGTGCTCCTGATGAGAGCCCGCGTCCTTTCGTCCATGACCAGCCAGCATCGGCAGGGGAGCAAGAGCAACAGGCATCAGATTGCGATCGCTCAAACTCAGCATGCCTGGAATGATGTGGCACAGATCTCGCTGCCCGTCATACTGCTGTGGTTGAAGATCCGCCGGGACACTTTGTAACTCATCAACTCTCGCCATCAGATCGATCATTGTTTCTCGCATATCGCACGGAACATAATCACTCATCCCTTGGCCACATCGATAGATCCCACTTCGCCACACCCATGTGATAGCGCTGGTGCCACGGCAGGGTGTGGGCGGCGTACTTGGGATGCTTCGGTCCGAAGTAATAGGCGGTGACGATCGAGCCGTCGTCACGTTGCACGCTCGAAGGATAACCGCAATCCGTTTTGTGCCAGTCGCGCGCCGCACAGGAGATGAACACAACCGGCAAAGACCATGTCTCCCCGCCGTTGTCACTCATTCGTAGGACGACGCCGAACAGGCCGGGGATCCGGCTGGTGATCGAGCACAACAGACGTCCATCGGCCAACTCCGCCAAATGCGCGTTTTCCTGACCCTGTGGTGATATCAGCTTGGGCTTGGACCACGTTTTGCCTTCGTCGCGGGAACGGATGAGAGTTTCGCCACTGCCATGCGGCAGAGCACCATCCATCCGGTCGCGGCAACTGGTGCGGCATACGGCCAGCCATTCTCCGTCACCGTGGCGCAGAAGAAACGACTCGCTGACGTCGTCCGCTGTCGTCTGCTCGCCGCCCCACGTTCGGCCACCATCGGAGCTGAAAATCACACTGGCCTTGCGTCTTCTCCCCTCGCCGGGAAGCTTTCGATATGCCGGGCAAACGAGCCGGCCGTCGGGCAGTGCGAAGATGTCGCCGTGCGGGATGACATCGAGAGCCAGCAGTTGCCGATCCCACGTCCGGCCGTTGTCTTTGGAGATGCACCGTTGCAGTTTGAGAAATGGCAGCTTCTGACCTTTGTGGTAGCCGCTGACCAAAGCCACCAGATGCCCCTCGCCGTTCAGCCCCACCGCGTGGTTCATGCGAATCCCGTCCGGCTCCTCGGGATGACTCGAAACCTTGCTGCGGAAGTTCCAGTTGACGCCGCCATCAGCGCTGACCCACAGTTCGACATCGCTGTTATCCCCGTAACCGTGACTGGGATGGTTGTAGACAGCGGCCGCGATTTCGCCGTTCGTCAGTTTCGTCAGATTCGGCCAAAGTCCCTTGTTGTCGATCGCAACGTAGAACTGAGCGCCGGGCAGCAGTTGGCAGCCGTTCATTCCCTGCGTAACGAGCGGCCGATACTCGGTGTCGCCAGCAGCGACCGACTGGAGTGCGGCGGGAATCGTGGTCGCTAGCGCGGCGCGTTGGATGAGTGTGCGGCGACTGATGCTGTTGGATGGCTGATTGGTCATGTTGTGATTCACCTTGTCATTCCAGCGATCCGTCAGAACACTTTGCTGAGTGGTTCTTTGCTGGAGCATCGCTTCTTACCTAGAAGTTGTATTGTAGCGAACCGCTCAATGCGAATGACAATCTGGTTCGCTAGAATGAAACATCACCACACAGCACGTAAGTGACGAGACGCGTTGGATTGCGCTGGAGTTGAATGAATGATTACGAAAGTGCCTGTCGCCATAGTTGCTCTGCTTTGCATCGTTGGCGTGGCGCCCGAGATGGCCGAGAGCCAAGATCCCACGTCTTCCATCCCAGCCGAAGTTCAGACGCTCAAGCGTGAAGGGTATGGAGCCGTGAGCAAAGGTGGTGATGGCGGCCGCGTGGTCTGGGTGACCAACCTGAAGGACTCCGGTCCCGGCTCGTTGCGCGCAGCGCTGGCGATCGAAGAGCCCCGCATCGTCAAGTTTAAAGTCGGCGGCGTGATCGAACTGGAGAAGCCCATTGTCGTTAAGTCCGGTCGCGTCACGATCGACGGCCTTTCAGCGGCGACAAAGGGCGGTATCACGGTGCAGGGTGGATTTCACATTCGCGGTTGCGAAGATGTCATCGTACGACACATCCGCAGCCGCGGCGGCTACGACACGTTGCTGATCTTGCAAAGCCGCCGCATTCTAATCGACCACGTCTCCACGGCGTGGGCGCTCGATGAAAACATCGACGTGTGGGACAGCCGCGACGTCACGCTGGCGTGGTGCATCGCTGCCGAAGGCGCCGTCGAAGGGCATCACGAAGGAGTTCACTCGATGGGAAGTCTGCAATCCGGTGGCACCGCACGCGTGACAACTCACCATTGCCTCTTCACCGGCAACCTCGACCGCAATCCCATCATCACCGGCCCGAAGGAAGCACCGAAGTATCCGCTGGACGACTATCGTTACGATGTCATCAACAATGTGATCTACAACTATTGGAACGCATCGAAGTTTGCGGGCTACGGGCGGATCAACTTTGTCGGCAACTACTTCCGACCCGGTCCGGACTCCAGTCTCGGCAAGCCCGAGATCAACATCATTCCGAAACATCAACGGTGGGATGATGTGAGCATGGAGCCGCAAGTGTTCTGCGCGGGCAATCTCGGACCGCATCGCCAGTCCGATGATCTCGACGAACTGTCTCTGGTAATGATTTACGGTAAGGAAAACCGGCAGTCGAAGTATGGCGTATACGGCGCCGAAGCCGAAAACTTCATCGCCTGCGAACCGTTCGGCGGCCCCGCGGATGTCGTGCTCAAACCGCAACCCGCCGAGCAGGCTTACCGACAGGTACTGGCCTATGTCGGAGCGTGGCCGCGGGATGATGTTGATCAACGGTTGATCCGCGAAGTGCGGGAGAAACAGGGCAAGATCGGCCGCGTCGGCCCGCGCTGGCGTCAGATCTACGAGGAGTTTCAGAAACGGCAGCAGGCAAAGTAGAACGTCAGGGGCGGTCGGCGGTGGACATCCAACATCAGCCGGACGTTTGAGGGAGAACTCGTTTCAATTGGTATTTGACACAAAGGTTGTCCCGATTTGACATAAAGTCTGTCACGGTCAGGTGCAACCAT
>JACKQG010001106.1_pt1 | contig 32473 bp, 23 predicted proteins | sample 8237621 | NCBI WGS metagenome assembly JACKQG01 (sample SAMN15677084, study PRJNA649215) | marine metagenome | biome: marine; feature: Black Sea; material: saline water; isolation source: suspended particulate matter (SPM) from the Black Sea western gyre | collected 2013-06-09/2013-06-10 | depth...
CCCAGGCCGATTTGCTCGGAAATGAGCCCTTCCACATCGCCGTCCGGGCGCAACCCCGTGAGCACACAAAGATCGCCGCCCGGTTTGTGTTGCCAGGCAAAGGTGCGCGTGATGTTTCGTACTGTGTGTGGAGCGAATCGCGTGGTGACCAATAGACGATCGAAGTTAGCGGCAGGATTGAGCATAGCGATGTCGTGCATCGCGCGCCGTGCGTCGATCCAGCATTCGACATGTGTGGCACGATCCGTCAGGTGAGTCTTGATCCGCGTCTCCAATTGGCGGCGTCGGTCGATCATCAAGGCGAGTCGGCCCTCGATCGCTCCGATGTCTTCGTTCGACGCACCTCGCAGTGCAAAGTCCCGAGCCATTCGGCGGCCGCGCTGGATCATCGTGTTGATCGAACTTAAGAGTTTCGCGGAATCGTCGTCGAGACCGTGCGTGACAGCTTGCCGGATCCAATCCTGCTCGATCATCGTCGCCCGAGGCAGTTCGGCCCAAAGTCGATACCACTCGGGTGGATCGGCTTTAGGCCACACCGCTTCCTGGCCGTTGTTTTCGTAGCCCACTTTCATCGCAATCGCCCATTCGGCCATTCCCCGGACAAAAGCATCTCCGTGGCCCAACAGCTCGGCGGCCTGCTCGGCCCCCGTATCGTCCAGCTTGTTCTGATGTGCAAGCTCCAGCAGGTTCTCGGCCTGCGTGCGAGGCTGTTCGACCTCGGCGCGTGCGGCCGAGCCAACGAGAAAGACACATAAGACGACCGCGATGCGAACCGCCTTGACAAGGATGTCGCCGGGATGGGCAGTGTGAATGAGGTACTTCCGAAGGTGCATGTCAGGCATTATTCTTCTAGCCGATAGGTGACGTGATAGGAACGCAGTGTGTTTCTGACTCGATTATGCTAAGTGGACTTATCCGCTGCAACACGGAATCAGACGACCGATGGCTGGAAATGGCAACAGAGAACAAGATCAGAACCCATACGTCTCGCCAGAAACGACCGATCCAGACTACAGTTCACGTGGCGAGCGAAGAGTCTTGGAGTTCTATTGGAGGCACCGCGATCGCGAACCTGGCGTGGCGGGCTTGGTCGCCAAATACGTGCCTTCCTGGTGCTTGGTCTTGCTTCTTATGGCAGTTATGGTCGCGATAGCGGCTCTGTTGGTCGGCACTTATGCCATTCTGATAGCGGCCTTTGCGGCGGGCGCCATGCTCGGAGCCATGGCGCGCGACGTTGGATACTGCTGGCGAGTAGCCCGTCGATGGCCGCTGGTCAGGCAGGTTCTGGACTGGAAGAAGATCGCTACGTTGATGGAGACCGACTGACATCTGCAGCCTTCCGTCTGCAAACTGACCGGGAAACAGGGAGTGTTTCGGGCTCGGTGCGTCACCTCCAATGGTTAGAGCTTGACTGCGGATTTGCTCCCATGGGAGAATGATGCCGAAACGAAGCCTTCACCAGACGGCAATGCGACCAGTGAGAATATGATTCGGGTCAAGAACTCTAGGAGAGTGATCGTGGCACGTTCTCGACGAAACCCCGCAGAGCAGAAGCGAATGAAGGCCCGCCTCAAAGTCTGGCTGGAGATGGACGACAATTACGTTTTCGGCTTCGGCATGAGTGAAATTCTGAAAGCCGTCCAGTCGGCCGGCTCTATCAAGGCCGCGGCAAACGAACTCGGAAAAAGCTATCGCTATGTATGGGGTCGAATCAAGAAGGCGGAACAGGCCATTGGAGAACCGTTGGTAGAAACACGAGTTGGTGGAAAGGGGACCAGCCGAAGCACGCTGACGGAATTGGCCGGCCGTCTGATTGCCGATTACGACGCGCTGCGGGGCAGGATGTTCGACGTCGTTCAACAGGAGTTTTCGTCCCGATTCGATACCGAGCGAATTTGAGGAGGTTGGTTATGCCTCCGCGCGTATGCCCTTGGTGGGGCGGATACTTCATCGACAACCGTTTTCGCCGCCTGCTGCACAAGCCCGAGGCGATTCTTGCCACGCATGTTCGGCTTGGCATGGCGGTCATGGACTTCGGCTGTGGGATGGGTTTTTTCGCCATTCCCATGGCACGCCTGGTCGGCAACTGCGGACGTGTCGTGGCTGTCGACCTCCAGCAGAAGATGCTCGACGCGCTTCGCAAGCGAGCGGCGAAGGCGGGTGTGGCTGATCGAATCCACACGCACCGCTGCCAACGAGACTCGCTGGGCGTGGAAACGACGGTGGACTTTGTCCTGGCCTTCTACTCTGTGCACGAGGTCCCGGATTCGCGGCGGTTGTTCCGCGAGATTCACAACTGCCTACGTCCGCGGGGCAAGCTGCTTGTGGTCGAACCAATTGGGCACGTAACGGCACCCGCCTTTCAACAGACGGTCTCTCGGGCAGAGGAAATCGGGTTCACGTTGCAGGACCGCCGTCGAATTCGCTTGAGCCGCGCTGCTTTGCTAAAGCGGGGGGCAGCGGCCGTTTGAACAGCGTTTTGAAGGCTGGTTACAGATTGGTGGTTATAGATGGCGAACCGAAATGGCGATGGAATCGTTGCTGCGGTTCGGCTGTTGGCAAAGGAGTTGCAGCAGGTCTGATCTGGGGAGATGATCTCTGGACCTTCCGTTATCTGCCAGTCATGCCTAACGAGACAAGTCCAATGCCTTGCGGACCGCGAGCAGCAGCGATTCTTCGGTGACAGGCTTTGCCAGGAAACCCTCGGGCGGCTTGACAGCTCGCTGGTAGATGAGCTTGCGCAGTTCCGGCCTGCCGGTGACGATGCAGATTCTCAGGCTGGCAAGTTCAGGGTCGTTGCGGAGAATCTTGAAGACCTCGCCCACATCCCGGCCTGGCATCTCCAGATCGAGTGTCAGTAGATCCGGTTTCTCGCTTTGAACCATCGCCAGCGCCTCGTCGCCGTTCGTGGCTCTGACCACGGTAGCCCCGTAATCCTCAAAGACGGTTGCCAGGTAAGTGAGTTGGTCAGGGTCGTCATCGGCCACTACCAACTTGCGGCCGGCAAGTGGTAATGCCTCTTGCGTCTGTGTCATGTGGGGTCTGCTTTGCCTCGTGCTTATCGAGAATCTAATCGGTGGATGGACGATCTCTGGAATGGAAAGTCGTCCAGTCAACCTTGGAGTGTACCCTTGATACCGATTTCCGGGTAGGCGGCTTGTGCGCGTCCGACGATTGGCGGACAACGTTATCACTGTGCTGGACGCGCTACGGGAGTACGCGGACAATGGCAGGGCTAAGGTAGGGTCGGCTACGAAGCCGCCAAAAAGTCGCAGGGCCTAGGTCGGGGTCGTTCTGGATACAAGACGTCTTCGGTAACTTTTCCGGTTGGCTGTCGCGGTTGACTGGTCAGGGAACAAGGATCGCCTGTGACACGTTGCACCAAGCCCGTCACTCTGCGATGATCGCTTTCTTCGCGGAACCCGTGTTCCCTTTCAACCTTCGATAAATCGTACGCCAGCGTTGGTATTTACCCGCCAGCCGCCTCGATCAAAGCCCAGCGAAGCAGACGAGAGCCCTCCTCTTTCATAGTATCACCCTACAAAGTCACTGAGCCACCGGCTCGAGTATAAGCCCGCAGAGTAATGCCTTGCCCTTTGACGGCGCAAGTGTGACTTTCACCGATCCCGGCGCGTCGAGTCGCACGTCGTAGCTCCGTTTCAGTACTCGATCTTGTCCGCCCGTTTGCCGGGCAATCTCGATCCGATCCGTCGCAATGGCCTGTTCAGTTGGCTGGTACGCCAATTCTTCCCAATCCTCTCCGTCATCGGACACGAGCACGTCGAAGTCGTACTCGCGCCGGCCGCCTTCAAACCAGTCAACGGCAACGCGATCGAACGTCTTGTCTGGATCGAGGGCAAACTGAATCCAATGCTCTCGACCTTCGACGGCCCAGCGCGTGTCGCCCTTGCCGTCCACAGCCTTGGCGGCCTCGTGTCCTTCCATGTGGCCGCTCGCAACGACTGACGACGGCTCGCGCAGCAACGCTTCACAGCGTACCTCGTGGATCGAGTTCCACGCGTTGACTGAATTCCCGCGGCAGGCCAATCGTAGGTAATTCGCCTTCAACGGCTCGAACTGACAGGCTCCTTCTCCGCCTGACGCTGCGACCTTGACCTCCAAAATGCAACTGCCCGCAGCTTCCGCTTGCGGTTTCAGCATCAGCAACGTCAAGCGGTAACAGCCGGCCGGTAGACTGGCCGCGCCAGAGTACCTGGACCCGCGGCTATCTCGCCGCATGATCGGTGCCACGGTCAGTTCGATCGGCGTGTCCGATTCAATGCCGGTTCGGCAGATCTCGGCCTCGGTCTCGCTCGTATCGTCGGTCTTCACAACCGCTGTTTCGCCGGGCAAGGCGAACACTTCATAGCCGGTCTCCTCAGCACCCAGCGTTTCCCACACGCTCTGTTCTTGGTCGAAATGGAACGTAAAGATGCCTCGACTTTGGGCCAGCAGGTCGTGCGACGTGCGAGCGAAATTGTAGCGTATCGGTTCGACGCCCAACTGCTGGCGCAGACGAACGTAATGGCTCAACCAGCGTGTGTTCATCGACACAACCAAGCCGCGCTCGCCGCGTGTCATACCGCCGTGTTGCGAAAACTCGGCGAATCGCTCGATCACTTCTTCAGGCTTGCACTCGGGGACGGCTGAGCGAGCCGCATCGAGGTTGCCTAAACGATGCTGCCGCTTGGCTCGGTTGAACGTATCCTCTGTGCGATAGATGTCCAAGACGTACTGCTCCAGACCTTTGAAATAACGGACCCAGTCGCGGCCGGCCTTCGTGAGTTTCCCTTCGTCCAAAGCGTCCAGCATCGCCACGCGCCGTTGATGGCCCGCTTCGACCGCAGGCAGGTCTTTCAACTCGTGGTCGATGAAGAAGTCCGATGTCTCTCGGCCGATCTTGGGAATGGTGGTGACCCAATCTGCAAGGTATCGGCCGAACGGATCGGCCTGCGCCTCACCAACGCAATCGGCTGCCATCTGCCGGCATGTGACGTCCAGCGATTCGTTGCGGCTTTGGGCCCAACATTGATTGACCAGGCTCCTGAAGTAAAGATCCAGCGGCTTGGTTGTCCAGTGGATGATACCGTAGCCGGCGTTGTCGCATTTCATCTCGACCAACAGATCGTAGAAGTTGCGATACGGCGTATACGGTCGGCCAACATAGTTGCCGTCGTCGTGGTGCGCCCAGGCGATCGGAATGACCGGACGGTGCGTGGCCACCTCGGCCACACTCGCTCGACGTTCGGCCGTGTCGAAGATGGATTGATCCCTCAGCACCAGCCAGTCCAGTGGGATCAACGTTACGTCGTCCGGCAGAAAACGATCCGATGCAGGCAGAAAGGCGAAATTCCACGAGCCAAATGCTATGTCGATGTCCTTCCGGCCCAGTTCGTCGACCGCACGCTGGAACGTCCGCACGATCTTCGAAATGGCGAACAAATGATGAGAATGCCACAGCGTCTTTGCCTCGGGAGTCTCCCTGCATTCGGCGTTGAATTCGTCCTGCCACGACTTTGGCATCTCGTCGAATTCGAAATCCATCCACGGCGTGCGTCCCGTGCGGTGCCAGACCACCAGGCAGTCGATTTGCGGGTACACGTCCAGCAACGTTTCGACTTGTGCCTTGTAGAATGCATAGCCTTCCGGCGTGTCCGGCCGGGCCAGCCAGAAATCGCCGATATCAAAGCGCGCGTGTTCCGGCAAGAGCGTGATGAGTTCCTGCGGATTGGCCGAATGCGTATCGACATCCACTGCAAAGTAAACATCTACACTCTGCCGCTCGGCGTTTGCGAACGCCTGGGCCATTAGGTTCTGCGCCGCCTCGGTGCGCTCCCGGTCGGTGCCCTCGATCGCGGCCTCGCAGCCGAACACGGGATCGTCAAATACGTCGCCGCCAAACAGACGCCGGACGTCGTTCACGTGGTTCGTGCTCCAATCGCGTCCGACGCGAGTCGAACTCAGATAACCCACCGGTTTGTCCACGCCTTTGAAACTGAAGCCGGCCATGGGGTTGTTGCCGTAGGCATGCACCATCACGGCGTTGTAGCCCATCTTGTGCGACTGGTCGGTCCATTTGTTCCAGTGTTCCAACTCCCACGTCGAGCAGCCGCTGAGGAAGTTGTGCCAGTCGAAGACCATGCGCACGGGCACGAGAGGCTGGTTTTCCAATTTCCAGCCATCAAAGGAAAAGTCGCCCAAGCCGCCTTCAGGTATGGTGTCGTAGCTCAGATAGAAGCCGCAGCCCAGCCGGTCGGCCAAGCCGTACATGCCATGCCAAAGGCCCTGTAAGTCGGCGCCGATGATGCAGCCGGTCTGTTGGCCATTATTCTGCTTCGCAAAGACGACATAGCTGCCGGGAACATCCAGCTTCGACCGTGTCTCGTCCGTCAGCAGCGACGCCAGGGAGTCTTTCGTCCCGGCGTAGACCGTGAAGCTACTTTCCCGTGTGGCCGATTCAGACACGACCTTGAATTGCCTGCGAGGGTAGAGCGATTTGAGAATACGCCCCAGTTCATTAGCAGCGGCAACTTCACTCTCTTGATTGCTACCCGCAACGATCGCAACATCCGTGTTCTCGTCAGCAAGAACCATGCCCGAGCTCAAAACGCCGTACACCGCGATCGTTACTCGCCATAACCGTTTACTCATGCTGAAGCCTCCTGGCAGGACCCGTGTGAATAACTCTACCGTTGGAGTTCACGCTTCAGCGTGTCTTCCGGACCCAAAAGAACAAAGCACGCTAAAGCGTGAACTCCAACAACCCCAAGGTCCCGTCCGGCAGACGGGACCTACTGAATTCAGTCCACGGACATACCGCTGGCCTGCAGCACCATTTCGTGTACGGCCAAGTCGTGTGATGACGTATAGGGCGATTGGATCTCGCCGCGGATGATTCGAGCCAACTCGGCCAACTGGTCGTCGTACCGGCCGGGCATCGGCGGCAGTTCGACCTCCTGATAACCGCGCCGGTAGTCTCCTTGAGACCGGTCAATCGCTAGAAGCATCTTGGGTGGCTCCAGCGGTCGGATGTCCACGGTTCCCCGATCGCCACAGACGACAAACTGCCGTCGGCGACCGCCGTCCACTTCGACAACCGCGGTGCGGATCGTGCAAGTGGCTTTCGGATACTCGAACACGGCCAGCATGTTGTCGGCCAATTGGTCGCGCTCGGGACGCGTGCGGCGAATGAACGGCGTCACGCCGTCCGGCTTGCCCATAGCCGCCACCATGGCGTCGATCAGATGGCAACCGAGTTCGAACATCGTCCCACCGGGCTGACGCATCAAAAGGTCTCGGCGATCGTCAGATATGTACTTGCTGATCACCCCGTGAAGCTCGAAGACAGTTCCCAGCCAACCTTCGCGAACGGCGCGAAAACACAACTGGAAGGCGGGATTGTTGCGGAACATGTAGCCCATCTGAACGCAAAGATTCTGGCGGTCGGCGGCTTCTAGGACCTTCTTGAACGCCGGCAGCGAATCGCCCGCCGGTTTGTCCAGGTGCAAGTGCAAGCCGGCCGCAACGCACCGGGCCGCCGTTGGGACCAATTCCGAGACGGCCGTCTCGACAGCCACCATGCGCAGACCGGGCGTAGCAAGCAACTGGTCCTCGGTCATCCACGGCAGATCACGGTAGATTGCGTGGCCCTCCATCCGTTTTCGGGCAGCCGCATCCGGCTCGACGACACCGACGACTTCGAAGTCGTCGGTCAGCTTTCTCATCGTTGCCATCTTCCCACCGGCATGAGCGTGAGCGGTGCCAATCTGACCAACCTTGATCCGCCGGCCTGATTCGGCAGCCGAAGAGCCGCCAACGTGAATCGCGGTTGCCAGGCCCGCAGCCAGTCGACCGGTGTTCTTGATGAAAGCTCTACGTTCGATCTTCGCCATCGCGCCGTCTCCTTCGATGTCGCAAGACAATCATATGGGCAAAAACGTGACGCTTCGTACTCAGATTGTAACCGCAAGCGGCGAGTCGAAGTAGTATCAGTTCAACGCGACGTGGATCGGCTGTTGGACGCTCTTATCGAACGAGAACACGCCCGTCAGTTCATGTCCGCCAACCGTGACCGTAGCTTTGTACTGCCCGAAGAATCCACGAAAGCGGGCCTCACCAAGTGCGATGACCCTCGCGTTGGCCCGCGTCCACCATTTGCCTCTGATCAAGCGTTTCAGTGCGTGATAAGCCGGCTTGGGTGTCATGTCTTCACGGATGAGTCCAGCCCCGGGCGCGCGGATGGCGCCGCGGTATTTCTGTTCGGTGAAGTCCCACCAGGTGATCGCCTCCACGGATGGATGGGAGAAAAGGATGGTGTAGAACTGTGCTGCCAGCTTGGCTTGACGCTCTTCGTTCGAGTGCCAGCCGGAGATGATCGTCAGTTCGGTGAAGTGCAGCGGCTTTCCAAATGTCGCAAACTGCTCCAGGATCTCCCACGTTCTCTTGACCGACCATTCGCGGCGTTTCAGAACCATATGCGTTTGGATGCCAATGCCGTCGATGGGAACGTCCTGGTCCAGACACTCCTTGACGATCTTCTCGAACCGTGTCAATACGATGTTGGGATCGTCCAGCGGGTAGGGATGATCGTTCAGAATGAGCGTTGCTTTGGGATTCGCTTTGCGAGCCCGCTCAAACGCTCGCTTCACGACCTCCACTTTGCCGTAGCGCTGGTAGATGCGCAAAGCCGTAACGGCGTTGAGCTGGCGTGCCTGTTCGATCCCTTTGCTGGGTTCGTTCAGGACGTCCCACATGCCGATGACGCCGCGGAAATCCGAAATCTCTCGGCCGACGCGAGAAAACGCAAGTTCCTCTGCCTTTTCCGGGTCCTTCTTGTGGACCCACTCCGGCTGACACTCGCTCCAAAACAGCGGATGTCCCTTGGGCGTGATGCCGTTGTCCAAACACCAGCGGGAGATTTTGAGCCGGTCCTCGAATTCAAGCTGGCCTTCCTCGATCTCGTAAGACACCCAATAGAAGCGGACGGTGGCGAAATTCAACAACTCACGAAACCTCTGTTTGTAAGCTACATTCTCCTCCGGCGTCCTGCAATCGTCGAACTTGTAGATATTCGCCCCGAACAGGAACTTGTGCCGAGTCTGTTCGATCGACACGGTCGTTCCGGCCGGGATCGGTTTCCTGTCCGGGCCGATCAGTTTCAACACTGCATCGCCTTTGCGATATTTCTCGATGCGCGCGTCGGCTTGGCCGAGAATCTGCTCCTCGGTCAATTCACCGCACCAGCCCACATGGCCTAGCGTAGCAGTCAATGCGATTGTCAAGATCAGTGGGCGCATGCTCTGCCTCCTGTCAACGCGTGTACTCGATCGGAAGACTCTAGGGATGGATTTCCGCCGCCGTTAGTGAATGCTTCGGTAATGTGATCCTCCAGCCACTCGCAACCGGGCGAATCGCGGTTTCGATCACTTTCACATCGAGTTCCACTCCCAGGTTTGTCGACAGCGGTGTCGGCCCTACGAGGCTCCTGGCCACCGCTCTTGTGTCGCCGTCGGGTTTCCGGTTTTCCACAACGATGGTCGTCTCGGTGTCTGTGTCCAGGTTCGTATTGACAATCATCAGTGTGATCGTGCCGTCGGTGCGCTTGGCGGTGTTCACCGTCAGATCGGGCACCGACTGCGCAGGCACGCCGTAGCCGCCTTGAAAGTCCCAGCGGCCGCATGACACTTGTGAAGCGATTAGCGTGTCGCCGAAATGTTCGTGGTAGAGTTGAAACACATAGTACGGAGCCTGCTTGACGGGGCGCTCGCCTCGGTGTGGATAGCCGCGCACGATTCCCCAAAACTCGTTGGCGAAGTTCCAGAAGGTGGCCAACGCGATGCGATTGCACGGCCGCATCATCACGCGAATGTGTTCCGCCGTGCCTAAGGCGTTGCCCAGTGTAAACCGGTAAGGAACAGGCTTCTGCTGAGTGAGAAGCGCGTTGTATTCAGTAACCGCCCGAGGCATGTCGGTCCGGCCCGTCTCCTCTTCGATGACTCGATCGAGGTCGTCGTAGAGCTTCTGAAGCGGGGCACCCCGTGCAACGCACGCCTCCATGATGTGTCGCGACATTTCAGGCGTGGCTTTGCCGGTGAATCCCGGTGAGTACGGGTGGTCGATGCCGAAGTCGATCTGCTTGCCGGCGACACGGAGGATGGGTCTGTTCCACGGATCAATCGTGTGCTGGATGTTCGCGCCGAGCTTGATCCGCGGGTCCACCGCCTTCATGGCGGCACGAAATCGGAGGTAGCGCCGAGCGTATTCCTCGGCCAGCCCGCCGTAGCCGTTAACCCCCAGTTCTTTGATCCACTTTCCCGCGTTCACATACGACTCGTTGCCACACTCGAACCAGACGACATCGTACGGTGCGGGATGACCGTCGGCGGCCCGAACCGCTGCCCAGTCTGTTCCGTCGTTCACATTCTTTCCGCCATCGGGCGAGTTCAGGTACTCCACCAGGTCGGCGGCATCGGCGGCTGTGCTGCGATACACATCCAGGAGAATGATAGGAACCGCATCTGTCTCCTCGCAGAATCTGAGAAACTCGGGCAGCCCGAACTTGTAGGGGCGTTCGCCCACTGGGCCGACGAACGGTTTCCACTTCGCCTCCTTGCCGGGCGCCCATCGCCACGCGCCGATTCCTGCTTGTTTGGTAATTGCCACGAACTCCGGTACGGGCCGCCGCTGTACCGGGTTCCAGACGCCCGAGCCCCGATCGGCATACACACCCTCGTAGCGTCTGCCCTTGGCCGCACAGATCGCAGCGCCGAGGATCTGTCGATTGACCGGGCCAATCTCTTCGGCTGGCCTGACTTCGATCCGCGCCGGCGCGGCCGCCAGTGCGTCGACAGTCGCACACGCCAACACAACGATAGTCGCCTCGGTGATAATCAACGGATGCCGCAACGTCGCACGTCTTTTGATCTTCATCATGGGACTCTATTGTTCGTCTTGTACTACGATAGATCCGGAGGACGTCAAGCCCTCGAAGGTAGCCGTGATCGCTGTCTTGCCTGAGCGTGCGGCGCGGAGCAGGCCACGCGAGTCTACGGTAACGATTTCTGGATCCGATAGAGTGAACCGGCAAACCGAGGTCACGTCGGCCGTGGTGCCGTTCGAGTACGTCGCAATGGCCTTGATCTGCTCGGTCGCCCCCACCAAAAGCGACACGTTCTGCGGTACCAGGGCTAAACGTTGCAATTTGGCGACGAACGAGTCGGCATCTTTGCCCGTGGCTTGCTGGTAGTCGGCAAACTGGCCGGCCGTGAACGAGCGGTCGCCCCAGTGGACCAACACGCTATCGGGCGGCTGGCAATGGGTGTTGTCGCTGAGCACCAGGCCGTCCAAACCGTTCCACTGCGTGATGTGGATATTCATGAACGAGTTCTCGGCTTGGTGAAACACGTTGCGCCGCACGAAGAACCGGTCGGTCTGTGCCTGGTTGGAGAAGAACATCAGGTGCACGCCGGCCGGCCACGGGCGCTGGGCATGCGACCAGCCTTGCCCCGCGTTGAAACACAAATTGTCCTCGAAGTAGATGTCGTGCGTTTCCGAATCAGATGGGCGATTCCAGTACTCGAACGAGTATTCGCAATTCCAGATCAGGTTATTGCGATACGTAATGTTGTACTGGGCATTCTTGCCCGACCCCTGGTTGGTCAGACCTGCGTCGTAGATGTCCCAAATGCGACAGTGTTCCACGAGGTTATCGTGCGCGCCCGCCCAGAATTCGACGCCGTTCCCGTAGCGAACGTGCCACTCGCCCCGTTGCGTCTTCCTTGAATGTTGGTGGCCGCCTCCGATGAAGCACAGATCGCAGTTGCGCACGGTGATATGATGCGTTCCACCGCCACCGATTCCGTGCGCCCCGCCGTAGGCCAGATGGAGCCCATCATAAACCACGCAGCTCTTACCGCCCTGGTTGATGATGTGCCGTTTCAAGGCACACTCGATGTCGTCGAACAGCGTCGCCGGATGTTGCGTTGCGTACAGCAAGACTGTTTTCTGCTGCCGATCGTAACAGAACTTCTTCTGCGCATCGACATCTTCACGTTCCCACATCTTGACGCCGCAGCTCTGACCGTTGTTGAAGATGATGTTCCCCACGTCAATCGGAAGAGGCCGTGTTTCCCACAGGTTCGTACCGACGGGCCGCCAATCGGCGGGTTTGTTCATCTCCAGCGAACCGAGCAGCAGTGGCTTCGCCCCCTCGCCATACGACGTGTAGGTGACGTGCCCCTGAGGACTACCGCTACGCGGCACAAGCTGCCCACGCCATTGGCCACCACATTCGAAGTGAATGACATCGCCGGGAGCAAACTCGAAACTGTTGACCTTCGTGAGGCTGCTCCACGCAGCCGAGGGGGCAGTACCCGAGTTTCCATCGGCACCCGAATTGCTCACATAGTACGAAGCGCCGAACAGCGATGATGTACAAGCAAGCCAGAAGGCACAAGTCACTTTCAGTGTTTGCATTGCGTATCCTCGTTGCATTCCCTTTTGGCTTCCGTTGGGGATCGTGTTTTCTTCACGGAAGATTAATCACGACTCGGCAGCCAAAGTCCGAAATGTAAGCCGTGACGCCGTCGCCATCACAGGCGGGATAGAAGAAACGGCGGTAGGCGCTGCGACAGTACTTGGCATAGCGGAACCAGGAGCCGCCGCGCAACGTGCGGAACCGTCCCGACTCAGGACCCGTTGGGGCCACCAGTGGCGAGTTGACGTAGTAGTCCTTGTCGTAGTAGTCGGCGCACCACTCCCAGGCACCTCCGTGCATGTCGTAGAGTCCGAAAGCATTCGGCTTTTTCTGTCCGACGTCATGGTAGTGCACGCCCCTGACCGGAGTGCCGTCGGGAAACGTTCTGCCGCCGCCGGGCCAGATCATGTTGCCGGCAAACCAAGCGTACTCGCTCATCGTCGAGGCGTCGTCTCCGAAGTGGAATTCGGTGGTGCTGCCGGCGCGGCAAGCGTATTCCCACTGCGCCTCGGTCGGCAAAGCAAAATTGTAGGCCTCGCGCGTCGAGACGGCTGCTTTCTTCTGCAGCGCTGCGACAAAGGCCTGGCATTCATCCCAACTGACGTCCCTCATGGCCTTCATCGGGCCTGTCGCGTCGTCGTATTCTCCTTTCGCACTTTCCCAAAACTTGAAGCGAGCGTCCTTTCCCATGAGCGCTGCCCACTGTGACGTGGTCACCTCGTTCTTGGCCATGTAGAACGGTTTTGAAATCACCACCCTGTGAACGGGCGTCTCGTCGCCAAATCCTTTACTCGATCCCATGAGGAAGGAACCGGGGGGGATCAGGACATAGTCCATCTTGACTCCGCCCGGCAGGTCGATCGTCAGTTCTTTGGGTAGGTCCCGGCTGCCGGACGGGACCTTCTTTGCCCCGCCCTTCAGGGCTGCGAGCACTTCCTCCGAATCCGCCCCCGGATCGATCGTTTTCTTCCGCCGCTCCTCGCTGGGCTCGGTCGCCGGCGATACACCCTTGACGCCTTTGATCCTCATCGCGACGCGGAAGCCCTGGTGCGGGTGCTGAGTGGAACGCTGGCCGATCCGCATGCGGTAGACGGACTGCGCGCCCCAGCGTCCCCAGTCGAATGAGCCGGTGCGAATGATGCGGCGCATGTCTCCCTTCTCACTCTGTTCCGGCGGACCGGTCGGATCGTTGATGGTCGAGTTCTTGTAGGTGAACCGGTGCCACCAGTCGGCGACATATTCCCACACATTGCCGTGCATGTCGTAGAGGCCAAAGGCGTTTGGCTTCTTCTTGGCGACCGAGCTCGGCCTGTCGTGCTTACCTTGGGGCGGCTCCGATACGAACATGAATTCATGGCCCAGGCGATCGAAGTCTTCGAAGTTTCCGAAACACCAGGCCGTTGTACTTCCCGCGCGGCAGGCGTACTCCCACTCAGCTTCCGTTGGGAGACAATACTCGACGCCCTCTTTTTCGCTGAGCCACTTGCAGAACGCGACGCAGTCGTTCCAGCAGAGGTGCAGCACCGGCTCATCGTCCTTCTGCTCTAGCTTGATCCAAACCATGGGCTTTCGCCAAGTGCAGATCGTACGACCTCCCCGGTAAGGCACTCCACCGTTAAGTCCCTGTTCCGCTTCGGTCTTGTATCCGGAGGCGTCACAGAACTCGCGGTACTGCCCGACCGTAACTTCGGTCGCCCCCATATAAAACGGTTTGGTGATTCTGACCGGGTGCCCGGGCATCATCAGCATTTCCCACGTGGCCACTCGGGCGGGTTCACGGCCTTCCCTCCTGCCGATTTCCAGGACCTTGTCGAATTGCTCCTCGGTGCGGCCCATGGTGTATTCACCCGGGGGCACGAGGACCATTTTCATGCCGATCGAGTTCGTTTCGACGACCGGTTTAACAATGTGCTTGGACCACTGCTGTTGAAACTCCTTGGCCTGCTCCGCACTGAACGGCGCTTTGGCCAACGGGGGATTTTTTTCATCCGCGGCGAAGGCGGAAGTTACCCAAACCGCGTTCACCAATAGAACGGCCACAACTGCCAGTGATGGTTTTCTCATGGCTTTTCCTTTCTCAGACTGTAAAGGTTGATTACCAGACGTGCTCCCGTAGCGTGGTCCGCGAGGTTTGGCGGCATGAAATAGCGGAATGCGGAACGGGTAAACCTGCCGTACCGCGTGTAAACCCCGCCGCGCATGACCCGGAAAGTTCCCGCTAAAGGCCCCTGCGGGTCCTTCAGCGGCGACTTGCTGTAATACTCCTTGTCCCACCAGTCCGTGCACCATTCCCAGACGCTGCCGTGCATGTCATGGATGCCCCAGTTGTTCGGCTTCCTGCCGCCCACGGACAGATCCGGCCATTCTCTCTCCCGCGGTGGGAGGGCATCCTCTGCACAGAACCAGGCGTACTCTTTGAGTTCGGGCGGATCGTCTCCAAAACAATACGCGGTGGTACTGCCCGCGCGGCAGGCGTATTCCCATTGCGCCTCGGTCGGCAGGCTGAAATTGTAGCCCGCTCGCCCCGCGAGCGGGTGCTTCGTCTCGCGGAGCGAGACGGCTACTTGCTTGCCGAGGGCTCTGACAAACTCCTGCCAATCGTCCCAACTCGCCAAGCCCATGGGCTTGTTCGGTCCCAGGGCTGTCGGACGCAGCTTGGCTTTCCCCCACCGTCTCATACGGTCCTTCTCGCCCAGGACCGCGTCCCACTGTCCTTGAGTAACCTCGTACCTACCGACGTAAAACGGCCTGCTGATAATGACCCTGTGTACCGGCCTCTCGAAACTGCCGCCTTCGGTCGAGCCCATCATGAATGACCCCGGTTGGACAAGGACGAATTCCATCTTGACCGTTTCACTCAGGTCAATGCTCAATTCCGAAGCGTGCTCTTTCGTCACGACGATCTTCTCGTCCTGCGCGGACCGTTGCTTCACCACCGGCGCCATGTAAGGTTCGGGGGGCGGCTCGATGCCTTTGACACCCTTGATCTTCATGGCCACCCTGAATCCCACATGGTCATGTTGGTTGGAGCCCCGATGGATCCTCATGCGCGAGTGCGAGGTAGACCAGTAACGGTTCATTTTAAACATACCGCCGCGAACCCAACCGCGATTGTGTTTCAGCTCGTTCTCCGTGGGCGGCCCGGTCGGATCGTTCAACGGGCTCTCCAGGTAGTAGTACCAGTGGTGCCAGTCCGCTACCCATTCCATCACGCTGCCGTGCATGTCATACAGGCCAAACGGATTTGGCATTTTCAGGCCGACCGCCGACGGTGTCTTCTTTTCTCCGGTGATCCACTCGTACTGGTCGACCAGCTTGTCGTAATCATCGGGCTCGCCGAAATACCAGAATGTGGTGGTCCCTGCCCGGCAGGCATATTCCCACTCGGCTTCGGTTGGCAGGCAGTACTGATGCCCCTCGTCCTGTTCCTTTTTGGCAAGCCACTTACAGAAGGCCACGGCGTCGTTCCAGTTGACCTGCAAGACGGGATGATCGTCCGGCGGTTTGTAGAAGGTCTTGCGCCAGGTGCGTATTGGCGTTTTGCCCTTGTAAGGTTGTCCGTAAACAAGGCCGCGTTCCGCATCGGTCTTATAGCCGGAGTCTTCCGCGAACTGTCGGAACTGTCCAACCGTGACCTCACAGGTTCCCATGTAGAACGGCTTGTTCAGACGGACGCGGTGGGCGATTTCCTCGTCATTGTTGAAGCCGCGTTGGGCAGCCATTCGCTCATAGTAGCTGCCTTTAAGCATTCCCTCGATTGCCACCTTGTATCCCGCTTCATCATTTCCCATGATGAACTCGCCCGGCGGCAGCAGGACCATCTTCATGCCGATGGAATTGGTGAAATCCGTTTCCTTGCCGATGTGCCTGGCCCACAGTTGTTGAAACTCCTTGGCCTGCTGTGCGGTGAAGGGCACCTTCGCCAGCGAGGGAGTCGTAGCCCGCGACTGCTGCGCGGCTACTTTCGACGGGTCGGCAGCGAGAGCTTCTGCCGTGAACTCGATGGCCAGATACGATACGACCAAAATCGTCAAGGATACTCCTCTCATGGCTTCTCCTTGTTGGCCGTGCTTACTTACTGGTTCCGTGACCTATTTGGATCGTCATCTTGGTCTCGTCGCCATGTCCGGTCGGGGCGCCGGCGTACCAGAACAGGAACTTGCCGTCGCGGAAAATGATGTCGAACGACATGAACGTGCCGCAGTCCCAATCTCCGGGCTTGCCGACGTCGAGAACCGGTTCTTTGCCCGACTTGGTCCAGTTCAATCCGTCCGGCGACGTGGCGTGCCCGATTCTCCATGCTATGTGGTCCTTGTACGTACCGCTGCCCAGGTACCACATGTGGAAACCGTCTTCGAGTTTCAAAACGCAGGGGCCGGCGTGCGAGCTTTCGTCCCAACTGCCTGGTGGGCCAAGTGGCAGAGCCGGTTTCGGTTCTTTCTTCCAACTAATTCCGTCCTCGGACGTGGCCATGTAGGATTTGAACTCCCATACCTGCTTTCCGTTTTTCGTTTTTCGTCCGCCCCCACAGTAGTACAGGTGGAACTTGCCACCGGCCGGGACAACGCACGGATCCATGATCCCGCCTGCTAGGACTCGCGTTGGTTTGCTCCAGTTGAACCCGTCTTCGGATGTCCTCATCTGCAATCCGCCCTTACCGGGATGGTACAGGCGAAACGTATTGCCAACCTTGATCGCGTACGGCATGCTGCCGGGGAAGAGCGGGTTCTTCTCGTATTTGGCCCATTGGATACCGTCTGGGGAGGTGGCCATTCCGATGTTCTTGGGTTTGCCGTACTGGGCCCCACCGGAGTAGAAGTGAAACACTTCGCCGGCATCGAGCACCGTGAAACAACCCAGAGTCTGGTCGTCCCACATGCCTCTTTCGCCAACCTTGATCACCGGATTGTTGGGATAACGCACCAGGCTGCGCGCCAATTTCGTGTAGTTGATCTTCCCATCTGCTTCCTCTCCCGCCTCGCAGGTCGATTCCGTTCCAATCCAGATCAGGGGCAAAACGGCCAGAATCGTGATGGTTACTCTGTTCATGGCTACTCCTTCATGCTATCGGCGGCATTTGTGTTCTGATCACGGTAAGTCAATCACAAGCCGGCAACCGAAGTCGCTGGATGTGGCGTCGGGATGCGCGCGGTGACGGTAGGCGGAGCGAGCGTACTTGCCATAACGGAACCACGAACCGCCTCGCAACACGTGTAGCAGACCCGCATCCGGTCCCTGCGGATCGGTGACCGGCGACTCGGCGTAACAGCCCTCGCCGTACCAATCCGCGCACCATTCCCACATGCTGCCATGCATGTCGTACAACCCCCACGCGTTCGGCTTCTTGGTGCCCACGGTCATGTCGAGCGGGTCCCGCTCGCGCAGGGGAAGAGCATCGTCGGCACAGACCTTTGCATATCGTTCCAACGCCGCGGCGTCATCGCCGAAGGAATACTCCGTTCTGCTTCCGGCACGGCAGGCATATTCCCACTCGGCTTCGGTGGGCAGGCGGAAGCTGTGGCCGCGCATCTTCTTGCGCAGTGCCTCGACAAACTTCCGACACTCGATCCAGCTCAACCCATTCATGGACTTGTCCGGGCCTACGGTCTCTGCCAAACGAGGGTTCTTTTTCGCCTTCACCAGCCGCTGGTCCTCGCCCAGAACCGCTTCCCATTGGCCCTGGGTCACTTCATACCTGCCGATGTAAAACGGCTTGCTGATGGTGACCTTGTGCAGCGGCCGTTCGTCCCGCAGGCCGCTGGCAGACCCCATCAGAAAAGTACCGGGCGGGATAAGGACGAACTCCATTGTCGCGCCGCCACCGAGATCGACGTTCAGTGCCTTGGGTCGCTTCTTCAGTAGGTCCCGGCTGCCGGACGGGACCTGAAGTTCCGCGGCCTTCGATTCCCCAGGTCCTGTTCGGCAAACGGGACCTACCTCGACCGCCGGCGGGACTCCCTTGACCCCTTTGATTCGCATCGCTACGCGGAAGCCCATGTGCGGATGCTGGTTGGAATCCTGCCGGATCCTCATGCGAATGGCGCTGCGGGCTCCGGAATCCGCCCAATCGAACGAGCCGCCACGAATCATCACTCGCCCGTCGCGCATTTCATTGAACGTGGCCGGTCCGGTCGGATCGTTCAGCGGCGACTCCTTGTAGTAGAACTCGTGATACCAGTCGTCCACATATTCCCACACGTTGCCGTGCATGTCGTACAGGCCAAAGGCGTTCGGCTTGCGTTGGCCAACCGGCACCGGCGAGGGCGTTTTCTTACGGTCCCAGGACATCCATGCATACTCGTCGACCACCTTCTCGTACTCGTCGTTGTCCGCTGCAAAATACCACAGCGTGTTAGTGCCGGCGCGGCAGGCGTATTCCCACTGGGCCTCCGTCGGCACGTGATACTCCCGGCCTTCATTCTCACCGAGCCACTTACAAAACTCCCTGCAATCTCTCAAGCAGAGCTGTAATACCGGATGATCGTCGGCTTGTTCGTAGAACGTCTGGCGCCACGTGCGCAGTTTCCTGTTTGCCGGCTGTCCATAAGCCCATCCCCGCTCGGCCTCCGTCTTGTAGCTGCTGGCTTCGGCGAACTGTCGGAACTGGGCGACGGTCACCTCGGTCGATCCCATGTAGAACGGCTTCGTGATCCGCACACGATGCGCCGGCAACTCGATCGAGCGACCGGACGCAGTGCCCACGTACCACTCGCTGCCTTTGGCGTCTTCGACTTCCTGACGCATCTGCTCTTCGGTGGATCCCATCATAAACTCGCCCGGCGGGATCAACGTAAGTTTCATGCCGATCGAATTCGTGTGAACCAATGGTTCGTCGATGTGCTCGGCCCACCGCTCTTGAATCTCTTTCGCCTGATCCGCGTCGAACGGCGCTTTGGCCAGCGGTGGTTGGTCGGCGGCCAGGGCAAACGAAGTGCTGATCCACGCTAACAATACGGCGGACAACGATGAGGAAAGTCTACCCATGTCGGTTCTCCTTTGGAGTAACGCCACCGCATAGTACACAGAGTCGTGTATTAGTGTATGATCCGCGGTTGCCGGTTGCAACGCTTAAAGAGGCAGGATGCCGCTGGTCAGGAAGGTCTCCTGACCTCGACGAAACCGCGGCCCGCGGGTCTCCTTGGTCTTGGATGTCTTCGATCGGGCCGTGTGCGGGGCTCGGGAGAACCGCGCACAGCGCGTGCGCCCAGAATCATGCAAGGTTATCTAGCGCGGAGTGGCGTCCGCCTGCAAATCACCGAGGGCAAACTGAATCCCGGCAAGATAGTGCCCAAGCACGTGCGGGTTCTGGTAGCTCGCCGCAACATGACCGAGGGAGCAATAGAAGACCCGGCCCTTGCCATACTGCCGAACCCAACTGATGGCGTAGTCGCCGTCCTCGCGCTTACCCGGATCGGACGTCTTTGCCAAATCGAGGCTCAACAGGACTCGCACCTTCTTGCGAGAGTAAGGGGCTTTGGACACGTAGATTTCGTCAAAGACCTGGAGACTCTGTCGGTTCAGCGGGGCGCACAGGGGGTGCGCGGGATCGTCGGGCTTGACCCACACCTGGCCCGTGAAGTGGTCGCCGTAGCTTCCGCCAATCATTTCCAGGTACTCCGGCCATCCTCCGGCCATGGCGGCATGAATTCCCACGATGCCTTTCCCGCTGGCGACGAAATCAAGGAGGCTCTTCTGAAGCATCTCTTCTCGCTGGCTGGCCACCGCCTTCTGCTCGTCGCTCAGTTTGTCGAAGTTGATGGGCAGCATGGGGCGATACTCGTGGGTGTTGTTCATCAGCACGGCGTCGAACTGCGCGAGGTTGTTCGGGAGGAACACGAGCGGATCGCCGCTGGCGACGGCCTGAAAAGCCCCGGTTTTCTTGCCCAGCGCCTCAATGGCTTTGAAACAACAGGCCACGGACTCCGGGTGGCGCGGCACGCGGCCATAGACGAGTAGTACGCGCGGGCGGGCCGGCGTCACGACCGGTCTGTCGGGGACGGCCTCTTCGATCGCCCGAGCGGTCTCTTCCGAGACCACGTAGTTCGGGTCCCAAGGATTCTGGGCCTTGTCAGCAGCGAATACCGTAGTCGCGACAAGCGATATGGCGAGGATGACAACGTGCCGCATGATGGTGGGCCCCAAAAAACACAAGTCGGTCAACGCTTACCCAAGCCGATTAGACGCACCGCAAACATCGAAGTCAAGTTCTGGTCATAGATTGCTTGCCGCTGCTTCCTCAAGTAGATTTGGAGTCGCTTCGGCCGCTTGGGCGCGACTCGGCCGACAGGCGACGGCGGCCTTTCTTGCGATCTCGACTCACTGGAGGTGTGCCATGAACGCAGCAGTATCGAGGCGAAAGTTCCTGTCCGCAACCGCCGGAGCCGCGGTGGTTGGTCTGACAAGCCCGGCCGTCCGGGCGGACGCGGGTACCGCGGTGCAGCCGAGGTCGGCGGCGGTCAATGAACGCGTGAGGCTGGGGTTCATCGGGTGTGGCAGGCGCGGCCGTCAGCTCATGCCCGTTTTTCAGCGGTTTCCCGACGTGGATATTCGCGCTATCTGCGACGTCAACGGGAAGTGCATGGACGAAGCCCATGAGCTTCTCGGACGAAAACCCGAGCGAGAGGCGGACTACCGGACGATCCTCGATCGAAAGGACATCGACGCCGTGGTGATCGCCACGACCGAGCACAGGCACGATCTCCCCTTCATCCATGCGTGCCAAGCGGGGAAGCACGTCTTCGTCGAAAAGCCGCTTTCCCACAACGTCGTTGAAGGCCAGGCGATGGTCCGGGCCGCGAAGAAGGCGGGGATCATCGCCATGATGGGCACCCAGCAGCGCGGCCAAGCACATTACCAGCCCGCAGTGGAAATCGTGCAGTCGGGGCGTCTGGGCGAGATCTCCCAGGTGGAGTGCTGGAACTGCGAGAAGATCGGCAAGGGCTGGACCTCGCCCGTAACGAAGGGCGAACCGCCCGCGTACCTTGACTGGGACCGCTGGCTGGGTCCTGCGCCCCTGGCGCCGTTCGACTCGCGTCGACTCTACGGATATATGTACTGGTTTGACTACGGCGGCGGCTATATGACGAACTGGGGTGTGCATCATCTCGATATCATTCTCTGGGCGATGAAAGTGGACTCGCCCAAGGAGGTGAATTGCATGGGAGGCCAATTTGTTGTTGAAGACATATGGGACACGCCGGACATGCTCCAGGCTTCCTGGGAGTTTCCCGGCTTCTTGGTGCAATACTGGTTGCGAGGACAAAGCAGCTTCCCCGCGCAGCTCTCTCGCCCCTTCGGCCACGGCATTGCCTTTTACGGAAACCAGGCAACGTTACTTTTGGACCGCTTCGGGTACGAGGTCTACGACGAAAAGGACCTGAAACGACCGGCGGAGAAAGCGGGACCCACGCCACAGGACGGCCCTTGGCACCGGACGTTCGTGGATTGTGTGAAAGAGGGACGGCAGCCGCCGGTGGACATCGAGCAAAGCCACAAAGCCACCGTCTGCTGCCACTTGGGCAATATCGCCTATCATACGAAGCGGACGATCCGCTGGGACGGGGAGACCGAGCAGATTCTGGGCGACGACGAGGCAACCGCCATGCTGAGTAGAACGCGTCGCGCCGGGTACGAGTTGCCACCGGTCTAAAAGCCGCCGAGAATCCTTAAGATGTGGTGCCGGTCACGGTGACGCCGCCGGCTCGCCGCGCGCGTACTCGACCAGCCGCAGGAAGTCTTCTTGGCGGGCTTTCCACAGGGCCGTGCGTCGCGCACGAGTGTAGGTGCGGATGGGGCCTGATCCCATGGGGATGACAACGCCTTGCATGCGGTATGGCAGGTAACAGGCGGTGGAATTCAGGCTGTAGATCCCCACTTTGTGTTTCCAGTACATGTGGCAGTGAAGACACGTTTGAACCACCGATTGCTGTCGGCCGAACGCTCCCCAGTCCCGAGTCCCGTTGATTAGCGTCCGATAGGTGGGCGCGTCGTCGGCGTTCCGGTCCAGGCCCCCGTTCTTCAGGCCGTCGAACAGCAGCCGGCGCCGGACGACGTACTGGGTGGCGTTCAGCCCGCGGCCCGTATTGGTTTGCGGGTCGGGCGTGCCGTCCACATTCTTGTAGACGAACAGATGCACCAACTCGATAATCTGCGTGGGGATCGGATCAAGTCGGTCGTTGGGGACCAGCATGAACTGGACGATGGCGGCCTCGGTCCCCACGGGGATTTGCCGCAAGTCGGGTTTGAGCACCGGATGACCCTCCCGCGCGGTGCGCTCCCAATCCACACCCTCGCGCTGCAGGTAGTCGAGGTACTCCTCGACTGCGCGGCGACCGCCCGGAAACCGCCAAAACACTCGGTAGTAGGAACGCCCGCGGATGCTCAAGACCAGCAACATCTGTTGGCCCTCCTCCTGATTCCTGCGGAGAGGTTCTGGCGACGTGTCGATCTCCACCCACTCGTCCGGATCGGTCAGCAGGCCGGGCGGGAGATAGTCTCGCTGGGGATCGAAGTCGTGCTGCGCTGCGAAGCGGCCTGAGCGGATCGCCGCCGCGTAGTTATCCGGCAATGCTTCGATCGTGCGCTTCGGCAACGCGAGCCGCTTGATGATGACAGCCAATTTCCGACAGAGTGTCTCGCGACGCCCGATCCGTGCCGGGTCGGCCTGGAGTTCTTCCGGTCCGATCTTGTGATCCGCGTGCCCCGGGAACGTGCTAATCTGGTAGTTTGGGATTGTGGAGCGGTGTCCGGCCAAATCCGGATCGTTGAAGCGGGCGATGTTTTGGGCGACGAGATGATCGAAAACGGCCCACAGGTCCCGCTGCAAGAAAGCCCGCTTCAGGGGATCGTCGATGAGCCGCTCCCCATGGGTGTCGATGAACTCGTCCAGTAGCCTGCCCGTACGCGCGAACGTCGCCGGTTCGGAATAGTACCGCGTCTTTTGCCACGCCGGAAACGCAAACGCGTCACCCCCTTCGATGCGTTTGACCACCGGGCCCAGGGGCAACTCGCCGTCGCGCAGCTTCCAGTCCCATTCGTCCAATTTGGTCGAATCGTTCGGGTACTCCGGCCGCGACGGGAGTTCGCTCCGCCGAATGTAGAACGCGGCAAATAGGCGGTTCCAAAGGTGCTCCGGGTTGGAATCGTAAAGCGGCAAGGGCTTGTCGCTCTTCAGGGAGCCACGTAGCGGACCTTCCCGATAGTACCAATCCTCGGATCCCGCCGCCGGGCCGGCCTTGGCCGTGAATTCCTTTCCGCCAAGCGAAAACAACTGCGACTGGGTTCGCAGATACATGACGCCACCGGCGACGGCGGGGGTGGCGTAGCTCAACTCGCCCAACGACACGCGGGACAAGAGTTCGAACTTGTCTGCCGCAGCCAGCACCACCACATCGCCGTTCTTCGCGATGCAATACAGCCGGCCACTGACCCAGACGGGCGAGCCGTAGAACGATCCCCCGACTCGCTCGCGCCAGACGAATTCTCCGGATGCAGCTTTGAGGCACGTGACGATCCCGTCGTCGGTCCAGAGGAACAGCCGGTTGTCCTTCACGAGCGGCGTCGGGACCATGGGAACGGCCTGTCTGACTTCGTAGGCGATCGTGGGCTTCTGTTCTCGTGAACCTGGTCGCACGGCGATCGAGCGCACTCCCCGGATGCTGACACCCGATCCGGCAAACACCAGGCCGGATCCCACGACGGGCGAGCTGATGGTGCGGTCGCGCAGTTCCTGGTTGAGTTCCCAGTTGACGCGACCCGTTTCCGGATCGATTCCGGTCAGGCCGCGAGCGGTGCTGGTGAAGATCAATTCCGGCCGCCCATCCTCCGCCTGATACACGCAGGGCGTCCCAAAGCCAGCGAAGGAAGTTGGGCGTTCGACCTGCCAGCGCGTCTGGCCGGTCTTGCGATCGACCGCGATCAGGAAACTCGTGCCGGGGGGCTCCGGCGGGTCTTTCGTGTAGCCCGGGTCCAAGCTCAGATCGTCCTGGTCGTTGTCCAGAACCACCAGGTCCTCATACAGGATCGGCGAAATGCCGCTGCAGCCCGATTCCAACACGCACGGTCCCAAGTCACGCCGCCACAGCTCGCCGCCGTCCAGATCCAAGGCGAGCAAGACGACCTGTTCGGGCGTTGTCCACGTGACGACGACGCCCTCGGCGTCCACGGCGGGCGTGGCCGTAGCATAACAACAGTCCCGGTGTTGCGCGTAGGTTCGCGACGGGTATTCGCGCTGCCAAAGCACACGCCCGTCCGCGCTGTGGAGGCACAGGATGATCCGTTTCGCCGTCTCCGGCTCACCGCAGGTCACGAAAATCCGCTCGCCCCAAACCACCGGCGACGAATAGCCGATGCCGGGCAGCTTGACCTTCCAGTTGTAGTCCCGTTCGGTCCACGTCGCGGGCACCTTCGCAGCCTGACTGATGCCACTGCCGTTGGGGCCGCGGAAACGGCTCCATTCACCCTCGGCAGCCCCGGCCGTGGAACCTAAGGCGACGATTGCGGCGAGTCTGATCAGCCTCATTAACTTGCTCTCTCGTCGGAATGGCCCGCAACGTGATGACCGAGGTGAGGCGTGCCGAATTCACCCGTCTCGTGCCGCCCAGCAACATCGGAAGTCAAACGCAGGTTCATCCGCAGGGAATCCAGACGTAGACAACATGGTTGGACCAATTGCTCATGATTCACCGACTGACGTGGATTATGCTGGAAGGAAGTTAGCATTTCCAGTAAGCGCAGAGCTACAACAAGAGGACTGGTCCAATGAAAGCGAGTGTAGCTTAAGTCGGCGGAACGATGTACACAAGCATTCAATCGCCGAGTCAAGTAAAGCGCGTCGCGCCGGGCATGAGCTACCGCAGGTCCAGCACTCCGTACGACATCCTTAGCGATTGTCGTTCTCGAACCGGGAAACGTTGACTTCTGCTTCCGGAGGACGGAAGATGAGTGCATGTGAGCGGGAGACGCAGTTGAGCGTCCGCTATGCGGCGTATTCGGATAGCCTATTCTCTGATCCCCTATCGCGTGGAGGGCCTGGAAATGAGAAGAATTGTTTGTTTGGTGATGGTGGTTGTATTGATCGGCTTTGGCCAAGGGAGAGCCGTGGCTGCTCCTGGCGATTTGGCGCGGACTTTCCGCAATCCCAAACCGGGTATTGGTGACGAGTTCGGTCGATCCATTGCAGTGATCGGAGAGGATGTCCTGGTCGGCGCCCCCGCCGACGACACGGATGCCACGGACGCCGGAATCGTTTATGTGTTCGATGGCTCTACGGGAAGGCTACTGCGAACCTTTCACAATCCCGAACCTGCCGCTGGCGACCATTTTGGCTGGTCCGTTGCCGTAGTAGGCGAGAACGTCCTCGTAGGTGCCTATGCGGACGACCATGGTGCCGGAGCTGCCCATTTGTTCGACGGTGCGACCGGGAGACTGCTTCGGACTTTCCGAAATCCCGAGCCGGCCGCCGGTGACCTGTTCGGCCGGACCGTTGCAGCTTTGGCTGACAAGGTCCTTGTCGGTGCTTGCTCCGACGATCAAGGTGCGGGGGCCGTCTGGGTGTTCGATCTTTCGGCCAAGAATACACTGAAGATAGCCAATCCTCGGCCCACGGCGGGGGACCGGTTCGGGCTTGCTCTTGCAGCATTGGACGGCAACATCCTCGTCGGGGCCTATGGTGAAGACACGGTTGGCGACAACGACGGCGCCGCCTATCTGTTCGATGGTTCAACGGGGAGATTGCTGCGAACCTTCGAGAATCCCCAGCCGGAGTCTTCTGGTGAAATGGGAATCTCCGTCGCAGTGTTGGGCGGGGACTTCGTCATCGGTGCCGGTCGCGATGACAGCGACGTTGGCATCGCCTATTTGTTGGACGGCTCAACCGGGAGACTGCTGCGGACCTTCCGCAACCCGACGCCGGAAAATGGTGATTTCTTCGGCGTTCCTGTTGCGGTCGCGGGCGGGAACGTCCTCGTCGGTGCTACTGCCGACCACGCGGACGCCAATCAAGGCGGTGCCGTCTATCTGTTTGACGGGGCAACCGGAGAACTGCTGCTGACGATCGCAAATCCGCCGCCACGGGCCGAAGACTGCTTCGGCGTTCCGGTGACGGCTGTGGGCCAGAAGGTTCTGATCGGTGCTCCTTGCGACGACGAAGACGCCACGGACAGTGGAATCGTGTATTTGTTCGAGAGTGTGCCCGCTTCGAAGTGAAAGCTGCGCTGAAGTCATCTCGCGAGTACCGGACTGGTGTGCATCCTCTGCGTCTCAGGAGGTGATCCGAAAATGTCTCCCACCGAAAACGACAGACGTGACTTTCTCAAGATTGCCTCAGCGGCGGTCGTGAGTGGTTCCATTGGCTCGACCGTTCGGGCCGATGCGGCAAGAACGCCGAAGATCCTCAATTGCAGCCCGACGATGAACTACCGCCGGCTGGGCAAGACGGAGTTCATGATTTCAAGAAAATGCTCCAGGAAAAAAGGATGTCGGCGATCATTCCGGGCGTGAACGTTCCCGAGCATCTTGCCGAGAACGTCAAAGCCATCCACGAGCGAGACGTACCCACGAGCGAGGAAGAAGACCAGGCCATCACGCAGTGTACGGAGAACCTCTACGCCAACCTCACGCCGCAATACGAATGGCTCCGCAAATGGGAAGTCGCGTAAGACGCATTGTGTTCACTCATCTCCGACACAGAAAAGGGCCGACCATGCGTACTCTCTCTGGCCTCCCCCTAATCTTGATCTGGCTCGGCTTCCTCTTCATGCCATGCTCGGCCGCAGAGACGCCTGACTGGTATTACCGCGAGGGGCCGCTGCGCGGATCGCTGAAAAGTGATGAGCCTCTGCCTCTTTACGATTCTGATCCGGGACACCTTTGGAACCGCCTGTTTGGCGTGCTCTACATCCGGCCGAGCGAATTGCCGTCGCGGCCGGAGTATCCCCTGGACTCCACGAAGCTGGACGAGTGGGATCGGAAGCTGCGCGTTGGCAAATTGCCGCCCGGGCCGGTGGTCAAGCGATTCGAGGGGGGCGACCGCATGAGTCTTCTGGCCTGGCCCCGGACGCGTTACTATTCCGAGCCGGGAACATTCGCGCGCGCCGACAAGTTGCTGGAGGAGTTCATTGCCGATCACGGAGAACGGTTGATCGACGATCCTCTCAAACGGGCCTTTCTCCAGCGCGATTTGTGGGCTGTGTTTGATCACCTGGTCGGCCAGAACATCGCCCGGTATGGCGATGGTGATCTGATCAGGCGGGGTGCCCTGAACAAAGATGTGTATGGGAACGACCTAGACGAAGTCCCGTTTGACGATCCGGCGGTCATCGAGCGCCGCGGCATCCTGTGCCGCAAGTTGGCAGTGATCATCCAGCGGCTGGCCCTGCCCGCGGCGGTCATCAGAGCCTTGCCGGATACTTACGCGGTGGCCATCCAATCCGGCCATTTCGCGTTGCGGCACGACTTCGATTGCCAATCCAATTACCTTCCACCCGGCCTGCTGACACGTCCGGACGAGTGGGTGGAAATCGACACCTCGTCCGAATCCTTGCCCCACCACAAACAGGAAGGACAGATTGACTACGTGGCGTGGAGCATCCGGGGACGTTCTTACTACCGGATTTTCTGGCGTTTTCCCGTCGGACGTGAGGCGGCCGAAGAGTATCTGAAGTATCTGCGAGAGGAGGGCGTGGATTGGGAGAAAACGGCCCGGCAGGGCCACGTCGACCTGAAGCCCGATGTGCGGCAGATTCCGGTCGGGACCGAGGCCGCCATCGTCCAGTTCATGATCGTGCTCGACGACCGGCTGGTACCCGTCCCCACGCGGCTTGTCGAATCGCTGCGGGTTTCCGTTTACAAGAATGTGGACGGCACGCCCGATCGGGAGACGAACACCGGTCTGGGCTTGATCGGCCGAGTGTATGGAGCGAAGCGAAGTTTGTTGTTTGACAACCTGAAACAGGGCGGCCTGGCGCGAGCGCCGGATAACGCGCCAACCTACCAGGTGCTCTTGAGCGGGCACGAGGACTGGGGCCATTTCGGGCGCCAGCAATCGGTGATCCAAACCTGCGTGCATTGCCACATGCACTGGAAGTGGAAGACGGGGGTCTATAGTCTGAATACGATCTTCAGTTTTGTACCCGACGGCGGTATGCCGGGCATCGTGATCCCCATGGGATTCGGCGACATCCGACCGTATCCCCGGCCACAACGCATTGCCCGCTGGAAACAGCGGCAGGAGGATTACCTGCGCTTGGTCGAGTATACGCGAGCCGATCACGATGCCGGCAACTAGCACCAAACGGTTTTTCCGCCGCTCGGTGCAAAGAATGGGATGTCACGTCGTGTGCCACTGCCTGCCTGCAAGCAGTGCTAAGACGACAAACGGCGGTTCCCCGATCCCGCTGGTCAACGAGAACCAAGAGCCACTACAGCGTCCGGGAGTTTCGCGGTTTTCTTTGTTGAGCTGAGTGACTCCAGGAAGGCCACGAGATCTTTTTTCTCTTCGGCCGTGAGTTTCAACGGGCCCTTTAGGTCCGTCGGGGCGCCTTCGGTGCCGCCGCGGTCGTAGTGGTCCACGACTTCCGCAAGCGTCTTCAAGCTGCCGTCGTGCATGTAAGGAGCGGTCCAGCGCAGCTCGCGCAACGTCGGTACCCTGAACATGCCGGCGTAGTTCGACTCGCCGGTGATCGCCGCGCGTCCCAGATCCGCGTACGCCTTGCCGTTCCAACCGATCCCGATGGTACGGAATTCTTCGTCTGTAAAGTCGGGACCGGCGTGACATGTGATGCAGTTGGCCTTGTCGCAGAAGACTTTCCAACCGCGCAGGGCCGATTCGCCTATGGCCGAACTGTCTCCTCGGGCGAACCGGTCAAACGGAGTGTCGTCGCTCAACAGGCTTCGCATGTAGGCCGCCAACGCCAGCGAAAAACTCTCGGCCGTCGGCGCCTCGCCGTACTCCAGGCGGAATGACTCAGCATACTCCGGGATGGAACGCAATCGTTTGCTCAACTCATCGGGCGTCAGGTCCATCACGGCCGGGTGTTTCAATGCCCCGAATGCCATTTTCTCGAGCGTCTCGGCATGTCCGTCCCAGAAGATCGTTTGCCGATATCCCACGTTGAAGAGCGTAGGTACGTTGCGGAGCATCTCCCGCCCGCGGACCCCGGTGGCCGCAGCGCGGCCATTTGTGAAAGCACGCTCGGATTGATGACACGTCAAGCAAGCAGTGTTCCCATCCGCGGATAGACGCTTGTCCATGAATAGTCGTTTGCCCAAAGCCACTCGAGCGGTCGTAGCCACGTTGGCCGGCGGAGCGTCGGGCGCGGCGCGCGGGGCGTCGGGATCGTCAAGAAACTCGACGGTGCGTCCGGTGAACGCGCAGCCCTTGAATACTTTGCGGACCATTGCCTCGTTCGGTGTCACTCCGGGCCGGAACGTCAGAGTGTAGACATCCGCGTAGGGAGAAAGCTGGACGGATTGTACTTCTTCGATACGGTTGAGTACGGACCGCACTCGTGATTCGCTGAAGCATCAGGCCTTTGTCCCGCGTAGGCGAATGTGCCACTCGGCAACCGCATCGTCTACGTCGGAGTCCTTCTCGGCACCCACGGCTGAAGACGATAACAAAACCCCCGTGCAAGCCCACATCAGCATTCCCACGCCCAGCAGGGCAGTGGTACAGGTCGAGTTTCGATTCATCGTTTGTCTCCTCACGGTATCTCGTCGGAGGGGAAAAGCATCGACATACTGGATTCAATATAACCTAAATCATATCCTCATATAAACCAATATCGAAATGTTTTTGCTGGTGCCGACGACTATTGCTGCGAAACGAGTAACTGAGCGATAAGATGGAAGCACGGCAGTTTGCCGAGGAACATGGCCCCGGGGCGTAGGAGGTGAGAGCTGTGGGAAATATTGTGCGGCCATTCTTGGTGTGTGGGCTTGTTTTGAATTCTGTCGTGGCGGTGTGTGCCGCCGAAGGCCGTGCCGCGATAGTTCGGTCGGGGGCCCTGTCATTACACTGGAGCGAGACGGGGCGTGTCGTTGGCATTGACGTTGGCGGTGACGACATCACCGGGCGCGGTGTGTCGCTCAGCGGCTTCGCGTTGCGAGACTGTGCGGTACACGATACATACGAGCCGCTGTCAGGTATGGTGACAACGCTCTCGGACGGCGTACGGTTCGAGAGCCAAAATCGTGCAGGAACGCTCGCCGTTTCAGCCGATTGTGTGCCTCAAAACGACTGGTTTCTGATTCGGGGCAAAGTGCGGAACCTGACCGAGCAGGACCATGCCGTCAGTCTTCGGTTTGCCTTGCCGATTTCGTGTGCGGGCTGGAAATGGGCCGCGCGATTGCATCGGAACGAACCACTCTTGGCGGGCAAGAACGTGTATCTTGGAAAGGCGACCGCGGTGGGAACCGGCCACATGGCACTGCGGCCGGTGGCCGCGATTTCGGATGATTGTCACACTGTTGGGCTGTCCCTGCCGGTCGACTTCATCGGCCAATACGATTTCAGCGTTGACGTAGACCGAGAGGTGTTCTCCCTGGTTTTTGATTTCTCCATGACGCGGTATTCGCCCCGCTTCTTCAAAAGCGTGACGTTTGAGTTCTATGTGGCCGGCGAAGCGGACGGGTGGGGGCTACGGTCCGTGCTCGACCGCTACTACGCAAATCGCCCGGAGTTCTTCGCGCCGCCCACAAGCGATGCCGGAGGTTGGTTCGCCTGGGGTGACATCCTGCGACAGCCGCCGCCGGTTTGTGATTATGGCATGAAGTTTCACGAGCAACCGGAGTCCGAAGAAGGATACCGGCACGACGAGGCACTCGGCATTCGCGTCTATCCGTATGTCGAACCGTTCATGTACCAGATGTGTCTCGGCGATCAACCAGCGGATAAACGACCCACACGCGAGTTCGCCCTTCAGCGTCTGGAAGAGTGGGCCAAACCGGAGACGACCGGCCGACTTCCTAGCGGTGGCTTTCGCACCCAGGAAGCATTGCAGAGGATCTGCCAGGCAATTCACCGACATGGAGTACACGACGCGAAAGGGGAGCCGATCATCGGAGCGATTGGTCAGTACAACTGGATCAGCGGCACCAAATGGGCGGCCCAGTTTCCGCTGGACCTGACTCCAGGTGTTCCCGATGGTGCGGGCCAGGATCGACTGGCACACGTTCGCACTCATCTTCTGAATCGGCCGTATCTGAGCGGGATCTATCTGGATTCGATGGCGAATCATCTGAGTCGGGTCTACTACCCAAAAGAGAACCTCCAATACTCGTCCTATCCGCCGTTGTTCGACGGTCGAACGTTCGAGCCGTGCAGCATGGTTGCGTTCGCCGCTTGGGAATGGGTGGACGCGCTCTGGAATATGCTGCCACCCGACAAACGGGAATTGCTGCCAAATCTCTACGGACAAAGTGTCCCGCTTCCGTGGCACCGTTTTGTGGTGATGGGCAAAGAACACTGGATCGAACCGGCCGGGCCGCTCATGCAGCAATACCGAACGATGGGTTATCGCAAGGTCGTCACCCAATTGCCTGCGTACGAAGACCGCGACGGACGTTTCCTGCGTAACCTGATGCTTCTGGGCGTGTTTCCCGGCGGCTACGCGAGACGATCTACCGATCCACCGCAAGGGATGCGCGCTGCGTATCGCGTTGTCATCCCCCTGCTGCGCCAGTTGCATCGTTTGGGATGGGAACCGATCCCGCACGCTACATCCACCTCCGGCGCGGTAATCGAACGCTATGGTGTCTCTCCCGGGCCAATCGTGTTTGCCGTTCACGACCCATACGAAGCCGACATCGTACACGTGCGCGTAGACGCCGGGGCTCTTGGCTTGCCGCCGGACGCTCTTGTTGTGGATGTCGTCGACCAGAGGCCGGTCGAATACTCTTACAAGGACGGTGCATTTGATGTAGACGTTGGCCTCGAGGGCAATAGCACGACACTCCTGCTGGTGGGCGGCAGCCGGGCATACTCCAAATGGCTGCGAA
>JACKQG010001476.1_pt1 | contig 32469 bp, 33 predicted proteins | sample 8237621 | NCBI WGS metagenome assembly JACKQG01 (sample SAMN15677084, study PRJNA649215) | marine metagenome | biome: marine; feature: Black Sea; material: saline water; isolation source: suspended particulate matter (SPM) from the Black Sea western gyre | collected 2013-06-09/2013-06-10 | depth...
AATACGTTTTCAGTTTCCATGAAGAATGCATATCACATCCTTAACAACTTGTCAATAAATATGTCGGAGTAGAATTAATTGCAGAATATAAATAAAGCCCCTTCGAAACCGGAGGGGCTTTCTTATTCCCATGTGAGCGAATCCATCTTCCGGCAAGGGCTTGGCACCTCTCTAAGATAAGTTCAGCAGTCCTGCTTTCATCTCTCTGCACCCTATCTCCATCAACGGCTTCAGATTTACGATATCAGCGCTATTATAGCGGATCAGGGTTTTTAGAGCCCTCTCATCCCCCCACTGGTATGCCCGCCAGAGCCGTACCGCTTCAAATCCGTCAATTCCGTCAATGTCTGCATCCCGGTTTATGCCAAGGTCCTTCTCGATCTTTTTCAGGCCGCCTGTATAACCCAGTTTCTTCAACAAGAACCTGAGATCAATGTGCGCTGCGGGCAGAGAAATATTGGGAAACCAACCTCGAATAAAGGGGAGATCAAAGGTGGCACCATTAAAAGTGATGACCAGATCATAACAGGCGATGGCCGTTTCAAAATCGTCCAGGTTGATCCCGTTCACAAAGGTCCGGACATCATTCCCGTCATAAATCCCGATAACAGTGATTTCATCAGCCCCCTGGTAATAGCCGCTCGTCTCTATATCCAAATATACGGCCTTATCTTTAAATGCGTCGAAGAGGCGCCACATCTCACCCGGAGAAAGCCGTTTACTGAAAAAAGAGGCGTCTTCCTTATGTTTCAACGATGCCTCAAGTTCCTGAGCGATAAAATCATCCCGGGCCGGAGAAATGATTGTCTCCCCGTGATCGAGAAATGTTTGCCATGTGTGGATTCCCTGGTGCCAGAGCTTCTGTTCTGTCCTGGGGCCGATACCACGGATATGGATAAAAGTGTGTTCGAGCATGGTTCATTCATTACTGCGCCTTGAATCCGGAGTCGGCGAGTAGTTGTTTCACCGTGTCAAGGTTTTCTCTTATCTCTTCCGGCTTGAGCTCCAGAGTAATGGTTCGATTATAGCCGATCAGGTGCAGATCCCGAAAGATCCCCTCAAAATCAATGGTCCCTTTCCCCAATGGTAGGTGGAGGTCGTCGACCGGCGTACTTCCCCCGAGATTGTCATGCAGATGGATATGTTTGATCCTTTCGGGGCACCGGCCCATGAATCCGAAGGACGTATTTTCTGTTGAAAGGAGTTCCGCGTGTCCCAGGTCGAGGGTTAAGTTTAAGCGTGGCAGGGCCTCCAAAACCGATGACAGATGGGTTGCATTCTCGCTCATGTTCTCAAGGCACAGGGTAATGTCTGAATCGTCAGCGATCGTCAGGAGTCTTTTTAGCAACCCCACCTTGTATGCGATGGTATCGGGGCTCACAAAACGGGGATCCAGCCACAGGTGGATCGTAAAAAGCCTCATGTCCAATTCGGGCATAATGGAGAGTATGTGCACCAGTTTTGGGAGATACCGGTTTTCTAAAGTTCGGATGTCGTTGGGGTCGCCTTCCCGGGGACCGTGGCAGAGATAATAGACCCCCAGTTCATTTTTGACAGCCTGATACTCGCCCTTATGAACCAGGAATCTGTCAGGATTCGTGATCGGGATCTCTGCAAATTGAAGCCCTAATTCATGGAGAAGGACCACATCATCTGGACTGCGGGCGGTACCGCCAAGGTGGATGTTACCCCTCTTTTTTTCAGCGATGTTCAATCTCTCAATCCCATCCGCAGATTACCCCAGTACGATTTGCCGAACCTACGGGGCAGGCGCAGATTACCGCAGATTATTTAAATGGTTCATCCACGCATTCAATCAACAATCAACAATCCAAGGGTCCTCAATTCCTCAATATTCAATATTCAATTTTCAATACCTAAACATCCCGTTTTCGTAAACCACCACCTGTTCACCGGAACGAAGGTGGGCCGTAACGGTCTTTTTTTCGGTATTTACGAGATCCCAGTGGAGTGCGGAATCGTTGAACCCCAGTTTGGCCTTCATCTCTTTCGTGAGCGTGGCGGGGTCTCCGTCATAGGTATCTGTGTACGATGAGCCGACAGCAAGGTGACAATTTCCATAGCGGCCCCCGTAGTTTTCGTCGTAAAGGGTGCTGGCCATAAACCTGTTTATCTTGGAGAAGCGTTTATCTGTGAGAGAAAATTCCCCGATCCTGCGGGCGCCTTTATCCATGCTCAACTGTTTGTTGGTAAAGGCGTCTCCTTTTTTGGCAGTTGCCTTGGACACCAACCCTCTCTTGAATGTGAGCCGGACGCCCTCCACAAGATTTCCGCTCCGGAAAGAAGGCTGGTTGGCAAAATAGGTGCCTTCGGTTCCCCTCCAGTCAGGTGAGATAAAAAGCTCAAAGCTGGGAATATTGTGGCCGGATATCCCCACCCATTTTCGCGTATCCCCCGGGGTTATTCTCAGGTCGATCCTTTCTGATTCGATATGGTAGTATTCCACCTTCATGCTGTTCATCCATCCCTTGATGGCCATGGCGTCCTTGTACACGTCCTTCCATGCCCCAACCGGGTCGGGTTTATTGAGGTAGCACGCCTTTACGATCTGGTTGGTGTACCGTTTCAGAGAAAGTCCGGCCTTTTTTGCCAATTCCTCTGTGGGCATCATGCAGAGGGTCCAGCCCAAGTCGCCCTGCTCCTCTCTCTTTCGCATGATGTCACGAAGCGGCTTCATTGCCACGGCGACCTTGCCGATCCTTTTGGGATCAATGTCAGATAGGTGGGTGAGGGAGGCCGGGGAATGGAGATATATTCTCCCGTTGATGTTCTCGTAGAGGTCGTCCTGCCACGATCCCCTAAAGACAAGCTGCCTGTTGTTGGCCTTCTTGTAGAAGTTATGTTCCATTACAGGCGACAATCCCGAGCGCATCACCGGATTCATCCCCATATCTAACAACTTTCCCTGAAGGATCTCGGCTAAATGAACGGCCGGAAGATCAAATTGAACCAGTACAACGTCCCCCCTTTTAAATCTTCCGTTCCTGGCGGTCTTCAATCCCCACAGCAACACATCCGCGTACTTGTCCAACTGTTTCTTTGACAGCATGCCCATCCTCCCTTATGTTGATTCTGACTTACGATGGCTTTGTTCTACGCTATATTCAGCATGGCGCTTCTAATCTCTTTTCTGGGGAGTTGAGAGCAGACCTTGCCGTTCAAGTATAAACCGAGCCCGAGAACGCTGTTGTCTCCGATGACAAGGATTACATAGCCGTTATCGAGCGGTAGATCAACATGAATTTTTTCACCCCCTAAGAGGGCCTGCAACTGGGCCCTGTCTATCTGCAGCTTCGCCCGGGTGGCAAACCGGCCAAAAGTCTGGATGAACCGGGTGGTCGGTTTTATAAAGCTACCCACCCGCTGGAAGGCCCTCAGCCCCACCTTTGATACCTTGAGCTGTGAGGCGGATCCTATCAGGTACGTAGATTTTATCAGAAACCAGTTCTTTTTTGTTTCAAACAACAGATAGCCGGCAAAGCGCACCTGATGTATCCCGAACCGATGCTCCATGTATGAAAAAAGATGGTGCCGGTCATCTTCTCCTGCCAATGCTGGCCATGAAGAAGCCCACTGAATTGATCCGGTGGGGATAGAACCTGACCGCTCTTGCGAGTCGTTTGTCATATTTTTCATCTTTCCATTCTGTTATTCCGGGTTCAATATCGAAAGCCACGTCGATCGGAAGCAACTCTGCGTCCCTCTCATTCAACAATACGTTCACGACAGATTCATTCTCTTCAGGATTGTAGGTGCAGGTGGAATAAAGCATTTGACCATTCTCCTTGAGGAGATCGAATCCCCTTATTATGATTTTTTTCTGCAGGTCAGGGAGCTTTACCTTCCCTTTATCCTCCCTGTATATGGCCTCATCTTTTGTTTTCCTGAATTGCCCCTCGCATGAGCAGGGGACATCGGCCAGGACATAGTCGAAACGTTGCTTCAATGGGAATTCCTGCGCCTGGTAACCGGTTACAACTGCATTCAGCACACCTAACCTTGCAAGGGTGTGCCCCAAGGACATGTGTCGACTGATATAAAGATCATTGGAGATAATCAGACCGGTGTTGTTCATAAGCTGTGCGCAATGTGCGCTCTTTCCGCCGGGTGAAGCGCACATGTCAAGGAGGTAAGAATCCTCTCTGGGGGCCAGGACGAGGGTGGCGATGGCAGAGGTCAGGGCCTGGGGATGGATATAGCCCAAGAAGTACTCCAGCAGGTTCCCGGGGGAGGCCAAACCGGGCGCAAGACAGAGGGTATCATACCTCTGGGAGACCCGTGTCACCCGGATTCCTTTTTCCTCCAGTAAGTGCATTAACGACACTGGTTCGATCAGCAGGCTGTTTATTCTGATATGGGTGGGGATAGAGGTGTAGAGACTCTCCTGAAAGAGAGAAAATTCAGGTATTATTTCAGAGTACTCTTCAAAAAGACCTGTCATGCCTGACCTGGATAACCTGGAAGTGACTAAAGTGACTAAAATGAACTAAAGTGACTAAAATGAACTAAAGTGACTAAAGTTCACGTTTCACGCATCACGTTATAAGAAATTGTCGGACGGTGGAAGGCGATTTATCGCTGCCGGTGGGCAACTCCTTTTGCGGGACTCACTTTAGCTCATTGCGTTACGAGTTGCGGGTTTTTGACCTCTGGCCTCTGACTTCTGACCTCTGACCCATGACCTCTGTCTTGTTAGTCACTTGCTTTGAAGGCGTCAACCGCGTCCTCTCTGGATTCATAGATGCCAAATAGCTGGTTAAAACCCATTAACTTGAAGAGCGAGTCCACGGGATCAGTAATGCAGCAGAATTCACGAACAAATCTGCGTGCCCTCGAGAGTTCGGTCAGATTGCTCGGCATATCTAATTCCAATTTTTTACTCCCCTTCCTCATCATCAGACCTGGTAGAACGATTTCGCCATTTCATTACGCCAGAGTTGCGAGGGCAGTATAGGGTAGTTCCTTATTCTTTGTCAATTCTCCATTGCTTCACAGGCTCTTTTGATGATAAGATGCTTGCACTTGCAAGCTCCAAAAGAATCTAAAAAATTAGGATGGATGGGCTCGTAAAAAGCCGGGAAAAAGGATTTTTTTGCGACACTTTTTTTCGTGGGCTCCGCCTCAGGATGACGTTACCCTCTTGGGGATAGAGTTCAAAGGGGAATCAGAATAAGGGCTTGCGCAAGCCCTAAGAGAGAGGATGGTTATTATGAATCTCAGGAGCGTCAAATTCGTTATTGATAGCAACCTGGAAAATGTTACTCTTGTTGGAATGTCAGTGAATAGACTTTGTTCATCCGCATCCTTCTCCGATATCGATTGCTATAGTATCGAGCTTTGTGTGGTGGAAGCCGTCACCAATAGTATCAGGCATTCCTACGGCGGAGAGCACGGGCACGAGGTAAAGGTCGTCTTTACACTTACACAGGAGGATGTTATCCTTGATATTTATGATAACGGCCCACCCATGAATCCGGAACTGTTGGATAAGGCGGATATCATGTCTTCCTGCGATGATCGTAGAGGTATTGAGTGTATCCCGGAAGGTGGAAGGGGCTTAGGCATTATAAAGGCAATTATGGACGCTGTTGCCTACGGATCGGAGAAGGGAGAGAATCGGCTGACCATGAGAAAGAAACTTCCTGAGAAGGGGGAATCGGTTGAGTAGTTGAGTTGTGATTAAATTGTTACGAAGGGAGGCAAGAAGATGAAAATACTGGAAGAGAAGATCAATGACATTGACGTGTTGAAACTTGATGGGCGATTGGACGCCTCCTCGGCCAAGGATATCAAGGAGAAGGTCAATTACCTGGTCAAGGAAAACCGTGTGAGGCTCGTTATTGATATGGGTGCCGTGGATTTCATAGATAGTTCGGGACTTGGCAGTCTGGTTTCCGCCCTTCGTTCAGTAAACAAGTTAGGAGGAGACATAAAAATTTCCGCCCTTAAGGATCAGGTGCGTGCGATTTTTGAATTAACACGATTGCACCGCATTTTCGGGATTTACGAGGACAGCGATGCCGCTGTAAAGAGCTTTTAGTCGATCTCGAAATGGGCAGGAAGTTGTTCCGTTCTATCCGGGTTAGGTGGCGTTTTTTTTGAAAACGTCAAGAGACTCAGGCCGAAACCGACTACGAGGAGGGTGATGGTCCCGATAACGCCGATCATCCGGGCATGCAAGGCACATTCCATCCAGTCCCACTGATCCGGCAGGTTGCGGGCAAAAGTGGCCCAGACAATGCTGGCAATGCTAACGATGACAGCAACAACGGCCTGCCAGCGTCTTACCCAGTGAAACGAGATCCCTAACAGGAATAATCCAACAAGCCCGCCGCCTGCTATTCCTGCCAACTGCCAGCCGGTCTCCAGTGCGGTCTGGACCTGAGTCATGGCGAGACCGGTGACGGTGCCTAAAATTCCCCAGAAGATAGTGAAGATCCTGAGCATCTTAATGCATTCTCTGTCATCCGCGTCACTGTTTAGATATTTTTTGTAGAAGTCAAGCAATGAAAGAGTGGACACGCAGTTGAGGGATGAATCTATGCTGCTCATGGCCGCTGCAAAAATAGCGGCGATGATGAGGCCCCGGACCCCCGCGGGGAATTGTGTTGCAATAAAGTAAGGATATATCTTATCGCCCATAAGCGGACCTTCTAATGAGGATGGGAGTTGATCGGGATGAACAGAATAATATGCAAACAGGGCTGTGCCGATCAAAAGAAAAAGGGCGGATATCGGTATATAGGCGAGGGCTGCGGTCCATACAGAGCGTGAGGCCTCCCTAATGGAGCGTGTTACCTGATATCTCTGCACATAGTTCTGGTCGACTCCGAAATTCCTCAAGTTCTCTATGATGCCATACAATACCACCACCCAGGCGGTGGGCTGGATCAGGTCAAACGTCCAGCTCCCGAGAGAGAATTTGTTCTGTTCTCGTGCAATGGCGAACAGTTGGCCGGGACCCTCGGGCAAGCCGGAGAGCAGAATGATGATGGAAACAACGGCCCCTCCGAAAAGGATGATGACCTGGATGACGTCGGTCCAGATCACTGCCTCGATACCGCCGAGTACTGTATATAGTGTCACCCCAACACCTGTAATGATGATGATGGTTGCGTATGACCAGCCTGTCAGGTGATGCAGAACAAGCGACACCAAGAACAGAATCATCCCGATACGGGCTAAGGAGCCTAACATAAAGCTGATGCTGCCATAAACCCGTGCCCATGCACCGAACCGCTGCTCTAAGTATTCATAAGCCGACACCTTTACCCTTTTCCTGTAGAGAGGGATAAAATAGAGAGATGCAACGATCGCGGCGATAGGAAGCGTAAGGGAAAATACAAAGACATCCCAGTTAAAATTATACGCCTGGCCAGGATATGCTAAAAACGTTATGCTGCTGACAAAGGTGCCAAGTATGGATAGCCCTACGGCCCAGCTCGGGAGTCTCCCATCCGCAATCATAAAGCCTGAAGCGGTATTACTTCTCTTGCGGAAATAGGCGCCGAAGAGTATAACGCCTATGAAATAGAGTCCCAGAATCAATTTGTCGATGAGAAGAAATTGCGTTTGCATCGGAACACTCCAATCCGGTCCTGTCCGAGAACTTAACCCAAGCATTTCTCGGAGTCAATTGGATCTTTGGATTGATGATTACGGGTTACGGGTTTATCCAGTATCCAGTATCCAAAAACCAGTATCCAGAAACCAGTATCCAAAAACCAGCATCCAGTATCCAGCATCCAGCATCCAATAACAAAATGGCTAAACGAATAGCATACTTTATTTCCCCCCACGGCTTTGGTCACGCTGCCAGGGCAGCGGCTGTCATGAGCGCTGTTTATGAAATGGTTCCCTCGATACACTTTGAGGTCTTTACGACAGTACCCTCCTGGTTTTTTGAGGAATCCCTCAGAGGCCCGTACACCTATCACCGTCTCGTGACTGATATCGGACTGGTGCAGGAAACGCCGCTTCATGCTGATCTTGCGAAAACAGTTAAGCGTCTAAGCCGATTTATCCCCTTCAATGAATCACGGATATCAGGGTTGGCTAAAGAAATGGACCGGCTCAACTGCGAACTGGTTGTCTGCGACATCGCCCCCATGGGAATCGCGGTGGCGCGGGAGGCCGGTCTGCCGTCCGTGCTGGTGGAGAACTTTACCTGGGACTGGGTTTATGCCGAATATATTGAACACCACGATGGGTTAAAGCGGTATGCCGATTATTTGGGAACGCTCTTTGAGGACGCTGATTACCATGTCCAGACACAACCGGTGTGTTCAATGAAATCAACAGGCCTCACCGTCCTCCCGGTCAGCCGAAGGGCCAGGTGCGCCAAAAATGAGGTCCGGCAGAGATTAGGGATACCGTATGGTGCCAAAATGGTGCTGATCACAATGGGAGGCATACCGGAAGCGTACGGTTTTCTGGAAGGTCTGGCCCTCCCGGAGGATGTCTATTTCGTGATCCCCGGCGGCAGCAGCGTCTTCAAAAATAACGGTCATCTGATCACCCTGCTGCATCACTCCAAGTTCTTTCACCCGGATCTCATCAATGCCGCTGATGCGGTGGTGGGGAAGGTGGGCTATAGTACCTTAGCCGAGGTCTATCACGGGGGCGTCCCCTTTGGTTACATAAAAAGGCCGGATTTCAGGGAGTCGGAGATATTAGCAGCCTATATCAGGAGGCATATGAACGGGTTTGCCATCGATGAGAAGGAGTTTCGGAGCGGCGGTTGGATTTCGGATGTGTCCCGGTTGTTGAAGATGCCCCGCATCAGGAGGAAGGGGCCCAACGGGGCAACACAGGTCGCGAAATTCGTTTGTGGACACCTGGACCGCAACCAGTATACTATCCGCAGGCCCCCCCCCGAACCGCTGAACCTTTGAAACCTGAACCCCCTGGACGGTTTCAGCCCGGAATGTATCCCAGATGACGTTTGGAGGCAACAGGTTGCAGGTTGCTGAAAAGATGAACATCGAACGTCCAACACCCAACATCGAATGAAAAATCAGAAAGACTCTGACCCCTGGGATTGAAGGTTGCGGGTTTACCCAGTATCCAGCATCCAGTATCCAGCATCAGTTTATGCTTGTGATCTGAGCGATTTCGATGTAAGTTCAAGTTGTGGGCGGACAGCAAAGTGGTTGAGTTGTTAAGTCGAGGGAAAGTCCCGCCCGGCAGGATGGAAGCAACATGTTTTAGAACCGGTGTCAACGAATGCTCGGTTTTAGGTCAACGGTGAAAAGCCGCCGGACAAAAACCACTCAACGACTCAACTATTGGACGACTCAACCACTCAACCAAAAAACGGAGGAATATCAGGGATGGAAATAAAGACGTTGGGCGTTATTGGCGCCGGGCAGATGGGCTCGGGGATCGCGCAGGTTGCTGCAGTGTGCGGGTTGTCCGTGGTCATGACTGATATAAAAGATGAATTTGTGGAAAGGGGCTTCTCAACCATTGAAAATAGCCTCGGCCGGATGGTCAAAAAAGAGAAGATGACAGGAGAAGAGCAGCAAGCGATTTTGGGGAGAATAGAAGGATCAACCTCTTTGGAAGATATGATCAGGGCAGATTTCGTGGTGGAGGCCGCCACTGAAAACGAGTCCTTGAAGTTAAAAATATTCGAAGAGTTAGACGGATGTTGTAAGGAAGGGGCCATCCTTTCTTCTAATACTTCCTCTATCTCCATAACCAAGATTGCCGCAGCTACCCGGAGACCGGAGAAAGTGATCGGGATGCATTTCATGAACCCGGTTCCCATGATGAAGTTAGTGGAAATCATCAGCGGATTAGCCACTTCCGATGAGACCTTTCAGACCACCCGGGATCTGGCCCTCAAAATGGACAAAACCCCTGTCCCTGCCAATGATTTTCCAGGGTTTGTAGCCAACCGAATACTGATGCCGATGATCAATGAGGCGGTGTATGCCCTTTATGAAGGCGTCGGCAAGGCAGAGGATATTGATCAGATCATGAAGTTGGGGATGAATCATCCGATGGGTCCCCTGACGTTGGCCGATCTGATCGGCCTGGACACCTGTCTCGCAATCATGGATGTTCTTTACCAGGGCCTGGGCGATAGCAAGTACCGCGCCTGTCCCCTTCTGAGAAAATATGTTGATGCCGGTTGGCTTGGCCGAAAGACGGGGAAGGGTTTTTACCAGTATTGAGAAATGATGTTGAGTGACTAAAGTATGCAAAGTTTGGAGTTTGGAGTGACTAAAGTTTGAAGTGAGATTGGGGGGAGATTGCAAATTCTGTGATCCTTTGGTATGGTATGTTGCGAGACCTTTGCAAAACGCACCCTTTTGTCCAATCTCGGCGTCAGGCTCAAATTTCAATCCTCGAAATATTCAACATATTCCTGTGGTTGAAATTTTCGCCTTCCTTGACCTTGACCAAAATTGAACATTTTTCAAAGGTCTCGTCGGAAGGCAATCGATCCGTATCTCAAATATTGGAGACTAAGTTATGGCAAAGATACTGATTGTGGACGATGAAGAACATATCCGCTACCTGTATTCAGAGGAACTGAGTGATGCGGGCTACGAGGTGATCACGGCAGAAAACGGTCATCTCTTGGTGGAAAAGATCGAGGAAGAAAAGCCTGACTTGGTGGTTCTGGATATCAAAATGGTGGATTACAATGGCCTGGATCTGCTGCAGGACATCCGAAACAGGTTTTACGACCTTCCTGTGATCCTCTGCACGGCCTACGACACCTTCAAAGAGGACATGAAATCAATTGCGGCCGATTACTATGTGATCAAGTCCTTTGACCTGTCGGAACTCAAGAGTAAGATAGCCATGGCCTTAGATGCTGGTGTTGAGGAGGAATAAAGTGCCTGCAGGCATCGACGGCCTATTTATGGTATTTTTCACCCCTGATAATGGTATAGGCCCTGTATAACTGTTCGAGGAGGATGAGACGGCTCATTTCATGGGTAAGGGTTAGCTTTGAGAGCGACAGGATTTCATCTGCTGCGTGCAGGATCTTCTTTGACAGTCCCAATGGTCCTCCGGTAACAAAACAGAGATGTCCCCTGGTCTCGGAGAGCTGTTCGATCCGGGCGGCCAAGCCTTCCGAGTCATACTCCTCCCCTCTAATATCCAAGGCTATCATGTAATCTTTTGGGTCAAACCGCTTCTCTATGGATTGGGCCTCAAGGGATAATATCTCCTCAGTGGACCGCCCCTTCCTCACTTTTTGGGGCTTTACCGCAACCCATTCCGCGGGAGTGTACCGCTGGAGCCTCTTTAAATAAAACTGCTCTCCATGTTTCAGGAAAGACGATTTGGTGTTGCCGACCACGATGAATTTGATCCTGAGCAATTGGCATCTCCTGGCAGGTCCCTATCCGGGGGAAAGGCCTCATGAGCACTATAAAATCTGTTGCTGGCGTGTTCTTTCCCTTCCCGCAGACCCTATTGGTATTACAAACGGAAAGTAATTTCAATATCAGAAAAATTTTGACATATGAGGCCAGTTCTGCAAGACTTCCCCCATGTTTCTTATACAGAGGAGACCTTTGAAAAATGTTCGATTTCGCTCAAGATCAAGGCGCGTGAGGATTTTAACCGCAGATAGTCAAGTGGCTGAGTCGTTGAGTAGGAAAATAAGTCTCGCAGGATAAACAAATATATTAGAGTTGCAACTATATCGAGTGTCCGAATTTTGGGTAAATAGTATGAATTCAAATCATAATAGCTACTTAACCACTCAACCACTCAGCCGCTCAGCCAGGTCTGTTATAAGAAGGTTAGGCGCTTCTACGCTCAAATATGTACGCAGGATGGGGATTATGGGCCTGTTCCTGCTGAAGGCCGTCCTTTTCACGGTCACCCCCCCCCTTAAATTCGGGAGATTTCTGAAACAGATCCGTTTTATCGGGCTCCAATCGGTAGTGGTTATCCTCCTCACCGGGGCATTTTCAGGGATGGTCCTGGGGTTCCAGGGGTTTTACAGCCTGAGCAGATTCGGGTCTGATGCCTTTTTGGGGCCGATGGTCGGACTTGCCCTGATAAAGGAGTTAGGACCGGTCATATCCGCCCTGATGGTCACCGGACGGGCAGGCTCTGCCATTACCGCTGAGATCGGGATCATGCGCATGAGCGAACAGATCGATGCCATGGAACTGATGGGCCTGAATCCCTACCGTTACCTGGTGGTCCCCAATCTCTTAGCGGCCATGATTTCACTCCCCTTATTGACCGCCATCTTTGACGTGGTAGGTATTTTCGGGGGTTATCTGGTCGGGGGGAAACTCCTCGGGGTCGGGGCAGGCACCTATTTTGGTGAGATGGCCAATTATGTGGAGATGCAGGATATCATGGAGGGGCTCTATAAATCCATCAGCTTTGGCGTCATTATTGTATGGGTCTGCTGTTTCAAAGGTTATTACGCAGGGATATTTACGGGGTTCGGTTCGGAAGGTGTGAGCAGGGCCACGACCCAGGCGGTGGTCCTTTCATCGGTGTTGATCCTTGTCTGGGATTATTTTATGACTTCGATCCTGTTTTAATGAAATCGATGCCCCGAACCCCTGAACTAACCCGCCGAACGTATAGAAGAGAGTCCGGCATTATTTGGTCATGACAATAGAATATCTCTTCTCTGCACCAAAAGAGGACATCCCCGCAGGTCTGGATGAGCTATCCCTTCCCTTTAAAATCACCCCCTCAGAACAACACCCTTTCCTGGCCTTACGGGACTATTTCGAGGCCATCAGGAGATTCATTTTAATAGATCAAGAGAAGCCCCTGGTCCGGATCCTCAAAGAGAGATTCAGCAACGAAATTGATTTCAACAGCATAGAAAAAATACTGATCCGGAGCGAAAAACATGGTGTTCTTTACCATTTGGCCAGTGTGGAAATCCTCGCTGATGACAAACGAACCAGACTTGCCGTCAGCACCGCCATATCGGAAAAATCAAGAGCGTGGTTAACACACGAATACAAGACCCTAAAATTTCTGAATCGTTCCCGCAAGCTTCCTTATCTGCCCGAGGTCTACTTCAAAAGGGAAGTGGCCTGTCCCCCTGGCAAAAAGAAGAAAGAAACCTTGTCGATGTTCTTAGGCCAGTGGTTCGAAGGGTACCATGAATGGCATATTTCCGTTGATCAAAAGGATAGCCGTCAAAAGATCTGCATCTGGGACCTGAAAGAGGGCCATCGATACGCTTCCAGTGAAGAGGCCTTTGAGATCTTCAAGCAGATATCAAAGATTCTTACCCTTTACTACGACACCATTGATTTCAACCAGATCTATCCCTGGCATCACGCAGCCGGGGACTTTATTGTCAAATCGGGGGACAGGGGCATCGATGTCAAACTCACGACCGCCAGAAAGTACCAATCGATCATGGATTATTTCTTGAAAGATGCCGTCAATCCAATGATCGCCCTCATTTACTTCTTTCTCAACCTGTCTGTTAAAGTGCGATTAGATAAGCTGGATGGCGTGGAGAAAATGGTTTGGGCCGGGGATTTTTCCGTCAGGGCTGCGGTTGAAGGATTTTTCGAGGCCCTTGTGGAGATGGAAAGGGCTGGTACATATCACTTAGGCAAGGCAGAAGACCTCTTTGCTCTCTTAAAGACATTTGGACGGGAAGAGATTGAAAGGCTGTTTCAGCCACTGTTAGATCTGTACCGAAAGGGGGACCCGGAAGACTATCAAACGCTGCGGCCCAATCTGGAAAGCCATGTCAGCCAGCTTTATCTGGTCCTCCAGGGGGTACATTTAGCAGGGTTTCCATGGGGGTACTGATGGCTCTTGAAACCGTGATCAGCAGCGATGCCCTGTCATGATCTTCATTTCCAGCAATTTTGAGGAGTGCCTTAGACAGGGCAAACAGATCTCTATAAGCACCGTCGAGATCAAAAAGGGGATAAGATTCTCCCCGCTTGAACGCCGTCCTCCCGCAGACCCGCGCCTTTCCATGAATGGCCGTGGGAATTCCATAGGCCCGGCATGTTATGGGCCTGTAAGGATAAAGAGCGCACTCATCCGTTTCATCTAAAAGGGGGCATCTTATCCTTTCCCTTGCCAGGGCATCGCCGGTCATTTGCGGATCATCTTGGCGGCGGCGGACCCTCTCTTCTAATTTCCTTAACTCCCTGTCCGCAGCCTTGCCTCTGAGGAGGGCTTCCTCCCTTACCCGGCTGTCCAATTGGCCGAAATGGTGCCGGATATAGGCCGCCTCAATGAGAAACAGTCCAAACACGGCATGGCAGCAGTCAGAGCAATGTGGCTCGCACCGCATGCACTCGGGATGCTCCTTCTCCATTTTCAGGAAGGCCTGATCCGTCTTGTCCACCAAGAACTCATAGCTGCGAAAAAGCGGGTCGGTTTTCATTTTTGACGGTGGGGATCTAACCTTTTCAGGAATTCCGGATGCGCCTGGAAACCGAGGGTAACGGCCCTGTCCAAATGCTCAATCGCCTTATCATATTCTTCCCGGGCATAATAGGCAAAGGCAAGGTTATTTTGTCCCAAGGCAAAATCGGGGGCCATCTCCACCATTTTGAGGCCTGTCTCAATCGCCCTGTCCACGTCCTCCTCCTGCAGATATGCATTAACAAGGTTGCTGTAGGCCTGGATGATCTCCGGGTTTATCTCTATGGCTTTATTCAGGGCCTCAATCGCCTTGTCGGTCTTGGCCAACTGTAGATAGGCAAACCCCAGATTGGCATAGCCCCGGGCATATCTCGGTTCGATCTCGACCGCCTTTTGGTTGGCCTCCACAACCTTTTCCAGCTCCCCTTTCTTGAAGTAGACGTAACCAAGATTGACCCACGCCTCAAACATCCGGCCGCTGTTGGCAATTGCGTCTTCAAAGGCCTCAATCGCCTCATCCAGCCTGTCCCGTTCCATATGGGCTACACCTATGTTGTAGCTGGAGTTGGCGCATTCGGGGTTCTCCGCCAATATGGCCTTCTGCTGGGCAATAAACTCCTCTGAGCACTGTGGTTCTTTCATTTCTACCCTCTAATGAAAAAGGGGCCGCCACCCGGCCAGATAGCGACCCCTCACGACACGTTTTAGTTATAAAGAGACCTTTGCAAAACGCCCCCTTTTGGCCAATCTCGGCGTCAGGCTCAAATTTCAATCCTCGAAATATTCAATATATTCCTGTGGTTGAAATTCTCGCCTTCCTTGACCTTGACCAAAATTGAACATTTTTCAAAGGTCTCATAAAATGGGGCTAACGAGAAGGCCTAATGATCCTCGGTTTGGCCCCGTCCTTTCAGGCCGTACATGGTGCTGCTTCCTGTGGAAAAATAAATAAGCTTTTCCTCATTGATCAGCTCGGTGGCAGCCTTTTTGACCGCCCTGGCCTTTATATCGGGAAACACCTTCCTCACGCCCTTTTCCATGTCATTGAAATAGAACTTGGTCTTCTTGTTATTCTCCGCAAAGTCTAAAATAGCCTGTTTAATGTCTTCCATATCGGTACTCCTTTTTGGGGGGGCGAAGTGTTAGTCCTCAATCCCACCCACTGCCCGTGACACCGCCCATGCCGCATCCGTAAATTTAAACAGGGTGGAGGTCCTGTAGGTATCATATTGTAAACGGTAATCGTCGATGAGGTGCTCGGTAAAGGGGAGATCGCACTTCTCGAAAAATTTCTCCCAGCCGATCCTTTCTGCCCAGTCGCCAAGCCGCTCATATTTATTTGCACTGGCCGCATAGGCCTCGATGATTTTCTTGGTCGCTTCACACACCTCAGGATATCTGGGAAAGCTGTTCGGCAGAGCCGGTACGACCACCTTTGAGAACTTGGGCGCCGAGATCCGGTTTGAGACCTTGCCTCCTGCCATGATGGTCACGCAGTCCCCCTCTTTATCCGTAAGCGGGAGGGCCATGCACATGGTGTAGCAGTTGCCGCAGAACATGCAACGTTCATCTTTGATCTTCACCGTTTTCCTGCCATCCTCGGTCTTGGCGGGCGAGATGGCCGCGGTGGGGCAGGCAGCGATGACCAGAGGAATCTCGCAAACCTTTTCCAGAACAGCATGGTCAACAATGGGTGGCTTTCGGTGATACCCCAAGAGGGCGATATCCGAGCAATGGACCGCGCCGCACATATTGAGGCAGCATGCCATGGATACCCTCACATGGGCCGGGAGGGTCATGCCCTGGAAATAATCAAACAGATCATCCATGACCGCCTTTACCATTGAAGAGGCGTCTGTCGCCGGTGTATGGCAGTGAATGTAGCCCTGTGTATGAACGATATTGGTGACCCCGGCGCCGGTTCCGCCGATAGGGAACTTGAAGCTGCCGGACACATGCTTTCGGCTCTCAAGGTCTTTTTTCAGTGCCTGCATCTTATCCTGGCTGTCCACCATGAATTCGATGTTATTGCGTGTGGTGAAACGCACGAATCCATCGCAGTGTTTGTCCGCGATGTTGCAGATCTCTCTGACATGCTCGACCGTCATAAAGCGGCAGCCACCGCACCTGACAGTGAAAACCTTGTCCCCTGTCTCTGATACATGCACCAGAATACCCGGCTCCAGGATCTCGTGGTATGCCCACTTGCCGTAGTTGTTCTGTATGACAGGAGGAAAATATTGCCAGAAGTGCCTCGGACCAAGGTCCGTAAGCCTGTTTTCCATGGGTTTGTCCGGGTTAAACAATCCTAATCTTTCGGTAGATAATGCCATTATTATTTCCTCCTATCTCGCGTGTCTGGTTCGATAGTCATCAATGCTTCTCTCAAACCCACCGGGCACATCTTCCGCTTTCCAGAAGATGTACGGGTTGGAGCGGGGCTCTTTCACCATCTGAGGCATGGGGGGTATGTTCAGAACCTGGAGGAGCTTTGAGATCCCCTGCCGCTGGATCAGTTCTCCCAACCGCTCGCGGTTCTTGCCCTCTTCCATCCACCAATCCCAGACCGGTTCCACAATATTCTCTTTTATGGTGTCATATGGGTACTCGCACTTTACAAAAGGTATGGTCAGAGTGGACATCTGGGCGCCCTCCAAAATGGGGGCCTTGGCCCCGAACAAGATGCTGCACCCGGTATCGGTGCCGGGCTTTAAGGCCCTCGGCATGACATTGATGCAGTGCATGCAGCGGGTGCATTCCTTATCGTCGATCATGAGCTTGCCATCTTCCATCCACATACACTTGGTGGGACAGCGGCCAATGACCTCTTTTTGAATATCAAATTTGCCCCAGTCTCTTCCGGCATGGGCGCCGGCATTCGGAACGATCTCTCCGCCTATATATCCCTTAACCGCCTCCTGGTCGATGCGGATATTGTCTCGCCAGGTACCGATATAAGACATATCTGCCCGGGCGATAGAGGCCACACAGCAGTTGGGGCAGCCGTCAAACTTGAACTTGAATTTGTAAGGGAAGGCGGGGCGATGCAGCTCATCCTGGTAATGATGGGTCAGTTCGTAGCACAACCCCTGCGTATCGATACAGGCATATTCACACCGGGCCTTCCCGATACAGCAGGAGGGGGTACGAAGATTTGAACCTGAACCACCTAAGTCTTGCTGCAACACATGCCCCAATTCGTAGAAAACGGGCTCTAACTGCTCGGTAAAGGTCCCTAAGAATATGATATCCCCGGTAGACCCATGCATATTCATCATGCCGCTCCCCCGGTACTCCCAGAGATCGCACAGGGATCTCAGATAGTCGCTGCTGTAGAACTTGCTGGCAGGCTGATTGACCCGCATGGTGTGAAAATGGGCAATGGATGGGTATTTCTCTGGAAGGTCCGAATACCTTCCGATGACGCCGCCACCATAACCGAACACACCGACGATGCCGCCATGTTTCCAGTGGGTCTCACCATCTATAAATGAGTCCTCTAACTGGCCGAGCATGTCTTCAACCACTTCCCTTGCGATCATCATCCGGTCATCGGCAAGCTTCCTCCTGTGGAGGGCTTCCCGCTTGGCATCGGCCACAAAACTGGGCCACGGGCCTGATTCCAAATCTTCACACATGGGAATCGGGTGCTTGATTTTGAAATCCTTGAGCTCCTGGTCGGTGTAGTTATTCAACTCCTCATCAGAATATATCCTGAGCTCTTCATATTTCAGTATTTTCTGTTCTTCCTTCGGTTCAAACGCCATTGTAAATGCCTCCTTGGTTCTTTTCGAAAATTATTTTTAAGGAGCTAATCCATAAAAAAGTTGTCGTGTAGTTAACCTTCACCTCCTCCCTCACAAGTTCGTAATATTAAAATAGTTCTGACAACTTCGTCCTTTCGATATTTTCGGCCCTTTTTGCCACCTCTCCGGCAAATCAACTTGGCTACCCTTTTCGGAAATCGTAATTCGTCCATTTTTCAATGGTATAAAGGTTTACTTATAATCAAAAGCCTTTTGGCTTGTCAATAAAAAAAACAGGGGAATCCATGACTTTTTTGTTGACAATATTGCGCCTCCGTGATCCTAATCTGCAGGCGTAAGAGTAACCATAAAAAAGAATAACTGACTTAGGGCCCACTCAAAAATAACTTCACATTTTTACATCTCAGCCTCAGGCCATCTTCGGCTGCTGCTCAATCGTGACGTCCTCGAAATAGTTCACTATTCCTGTGGCCTCACTCAATCGCAGCAACCAAATCCGGCCTAAATCTGAGCGTCAATTCTGCGAACTTATTTTTGAGTGCGCCCTTAGAATAAGAGAGATTTTTTTAATGCACCCCAGTATAATAATTGCGGCACTGAAGGGAGGGTCGGGCAAAACCATCCTTTCGTTAGGACTTGTTTCCGCATGGAGAGAAAAGGGTTTCAGAATCGCCCCCTTCAAAAAGGGACCGGACTTTATTGATGCCGGGTGGCTCGCTTTTGCCGCTGATCGGGCATGTTATAATCTGGATCCCTTTCTGATGACGGAAAACGAGGTCATTCATTCTTTCTTGCTTCGATCAAAACAGTCCGACCTCTCCCTCATAGAAGGTAACAGAGGCCTTTACGACGGACTTGACCTGGACGGGTGCTGCAGCACCGCCGAATTAGCCAAACACCTCAAGACACCGGTCCTCATCGTCTTGGATGTGACTATGGCAACCCGCACCATGGCCGCGGTCATCAAGGGATGCCAGGCCTTTGATCCTGACCTCAATATTGCCGGGGTTGTCCTGAACAGGGTGGCAGGTTCGAGGCAGGAGGGGTTGATCACGGGAGCCATTGAGAAGTACTGTGGCCTCCCTGTGGTCGGGTCTGTTCCCAAGCTGAAGGAGAACCTGTTTCCGGAAAGGCATATGGGGCTTGTCCCGTTCCAGGAGCGGGACCATGCCGAGAAGGCCATTTCCTGGGCCAAGAAAACAGTTCAGGAAAACCTGCAGTTAGATGAAATCTGGAGAATTGCCTGTGGATCGCAACAGATCGAAGAACTTCCTCAAGACCCAGGTTTGGGAGCAAACTTAATATTCACCCATCAGCCGCTGCGAATCGGTTTCATCAAAGACAAGGCATTCTGGTTTTATTATCCTGAAAACTTAGAGCAGTTAGAGCAACTGGGCGCTGTCTTGATTGAGATTGACGCCATATCATCCCCCGAACTTCCAAGTCTGGATGCCCTTTATATCGGAGGCGGATTTCCCGAAACCCAGGCAGAGGCACTGGCGGAGAATCGAAACTTCAGGGATTCGGTGAAGGCGGCAATAGAGGGCGGGCTTCCCGTCTATGCAGAGTGCGGGGGATTCATGTATTTAGGGGAACGGCTCTTAGTGGGTGACAGATATTACCCCATGGTCGGGGCGCTCCCGGTGGACTTCATTCTTCAGAAGAAGCCCCAGGGTCACGGGTATACGGTCTTGGAGGTTTCGGGTCCAAACCCTTATTATTCCGTAGGCGAGACGCTTCGAGGCCATGAGTTTCACTACTCCAAGCCTGTGTTTACCGGAGATGAGCACCTTGATTTTGTCTTCAAAGTCGGACGCGGGCACGGCTTTGATGGTGAAAGGGATGGCGTTTGCAAAAAAAACCTTTTGGCCACCTACACCCATGTGCATGCGGCAGGAAACCCTGATTGGTCACGAAACTTTTACAGGGCGGCTCTGAACCACAAGAAAGTTTGATAATTTTTTTGAAAGTGGAAAAGAACATTTGACAATGCGAAAAAGTGGAATTATAGTAACAAACTCAAATGTGAAGTTTCTCCGAATTGATATAATATGGGTATGATATTTTATTAAAAATATAGGGAGGTTATAGATTATGCCAAGTGTAGAATTTGAAGGAAATACCTTTAATGTTGATGAGGACGGCTTCATTGACGACTTCAACAACTGGAATGAGTCATGGATGCGGTATGTGAAAACAACGGAGGGTATCGAGGAACTGACTGACGAGCATTTCGCGGTCATTAAGGTCCTACAGGAATACTACAAAAAGAATGGGATTGCCCCCATGGTCAGAATTCTTTCTAAGGTCACCGGATATAAACTGAAATATATCTACGAACTGTTTCCATCAGGACCGGGTAAAGGCGCGTGTAAGATGGCTGGCCTGCCAAAACCGACCGGCTGCGTATAATTCAAACAAATTCAAAAATCGAAGATTTCTTCCCCCAAAGATAGCAAAGGCACAAAAGATTCCTTGAGGGGTCTTTTTGTGCCTTTGCTGTGTCAAGAAGCCCCTGCATAACCCCTGAACGAAAAGCATGTCCAGGAGGCTGTCCGAGAATGGCTATTTCCCGCAATCTCTGCGTCAGGCTCAGATTTTAATCCTCAAAATACTCAATGTATTCCTGCGGTTAAAATCTTCGCCTTCCTTGACCTTGCAAAAAATTTCTCATTCTCGGACAGCCTCCTTGGCCAAATCCAAATACAGAAGTCCCCGGCCCAAAACCGGCTCCTTCAGACAAGACGAAATAGGCAGACAAGAGGAAATAGGGCGCCGCTGATCAAAAATGAAAATATTACTCATATACCCTTACTGTCTCGAAGAGAGGCTCCATGAAGAAGATGTGGGCGTATTGCCCATCGGGCTATATTATGTGGGCGCTGCCCTAAGGGAAAACCATTACGATTGCGAGATATTGAACTGGCACGATATCAATAAAACGCCCGGGCTAATCAAGGAGACCCTGGTCGAGAAAAGGCCGGATGTAATTGGGTTCTCTGTATTGCATGCAAATCGCTGGGGTGCGATTGATATCTCCCGGATCGCCAAACAGGTCGACCCGTCAGTAACTATAGTATTCGGGGGGATTGGCACTACCTTTTTGTGGGAGCACTTCCTGACCCACTTCAGGGAGATAGACTTCTGTGTATTAAGAGAAGGAGAGTATCCTTTCTTAAACTTGATAAAATCCCTTGAAAGGGGAGACCGAGCAGAAATTGAAAGAATAGAGGGGATTGCGTTCAGAAAAAATGAGAGGATTGTCAAGACCGGAGATGCCGGAGCCATCAAGGAGCTTGACGAGTTGCCAGACCCTTCAAAATATTTCAGATATCAGCATGTTACCTCGACACGTGGATGTCCTGGGAACTGCACCTTTTGCGGGTCGCCTAAGCTTTGGGAACGTAAGGTCAGGTTTCACTCTCCTGTGTACTTTGTGCACCAGTTGGAACGTCTCTACGAAAAAGGGATAGCCTTCTTCTATTTCTCAGACGACACCTTCATGGTCAGAAAAGACCGGGTGATTGAGATCTGCAAGAGAATCCTTGAAAGGGACCTTAAAATCTCCTGGGTCGCCATATCTCACGTCGATTTCGTGGATGAAAAGCTCCTATACTGGATGAGAAAGGCCGGATGTGTCCAGATCAGTTACGGGATTGAAAGCGGTTCTGAGAAGATAAGACGCCTGTTAAACAAGGGTATCCGGACCGAACAGATTAAGAAGGCCTTTTCGCTGACAATTAGGTACGGCATCCTCCCTCGAGCCTATTTTATTTACGGGTCCCCGGGAGAAACCTGGGCCACCATCCAGGAGACCATAGACCTGATCCGGAAAATCAAACCGCTCAGCATCATTTTCTATATCCTTGATATCTTTCCGGGGACAGCCCTTTATTCCGATTTCGTGAAACGCTCAGGGGTCACGGACGATATCTGGCTGCAACAGATTGAAGATATCATGTATTTTGAAACAGACCCGGATCTGACAGAGGAATCGATCCTCGCCTTTGGGGAAAAATTGAGGGCCGAGTTCTATGCAGGCCTGCCGGTCTTCGTGGACTCGGTTGATCTTATTGACAAAAAGGAATTTTATGAGCTGCATGCGGATTTTCTCTCAAGGCTCGGGATGACATTCAGCCACGGGGATTATGCCAAGATCGAGGCGATCAGAGATAAACAGAAGATAGCCGTAAGATTGTATCAGCGATCGTTGGAATACTCCCCGAATGATCGGGCCTATTTGGGCTTAGGGATAATCAGGCAGCAGGAGCGGAACTTTCAGGAATCTGTCCGCATCCTTTCAGAGGGCGTTGGGGTTTTCCCCCAGAACGAGCAGTTGCACATCTGCCTGGGACTGAGTTACATGAATTTAGGCGAATATGACAAGGCCCTTTCATGTTTCTTGAAATTCAGACATTCGGAACAGGCGGCGTCTTACATTGCGGAGTGCCACCGGGCATTAGGGAGAAAAGAAACAGGCTCGGCGTTAGTCAAATAGTTGAATGGAAATAGTCAGGCGATGAGAGACTTGGTTGAGAATTCGACACGGTAATGCGCAGGCAAAATTTTCTCCTTGACTTCAACGATGCGGGTATCTATAATAATCAGTTCATTTTCTTATATTATGTAAGGAGCAAGGGCTATTATGTATGCGGTCATAAAGACGGGTGGAAAACAGTATCGGGTTGCCAAGGGTGACGAAGTCAAGATCGAACAGTTGAAGGGAGAGGTGGGGGACGCGGTTACCTTTGAGCAAGTCCTGCTAACCTCAAACGGCGAAAACGTTGAGGTGGGCCAGCCCATCCTTGATAATTCCAAGGTTGTTGGCCGAATTACCCGTCACGGCAAAGATAGAAAAGTCGTGGTCTTCAAATACAAGAAGAGGAAAGGCTATCGCCGAAAAAAGGGACATCGGCAGACCTTTACGCTCGTTAGGATCGAAGACATCAAAGGGTAAGCTCAGGGTTTTTGGAAAAAGAGGTAAAAAGCAATGGCACATAAGAAGGCTGGAGGCAGCTCTCGGAACGGGAGAGACAGCGCGGGTCAGAGATTCGGTGTAAAGAGGTATGCCGGCCAGAAAGTATTGGCCGGAAATATCCTTATTCGCCAGAAAGGCACCAAGATACACCCCGGAAATAATGTAGGCCTCGGAAAAGACTACACGATCTTCGCCAAGATTGACGGAATCGTTGCCTTTGAGCGTTTGGGCAAAGATCGAAAAAAGGTCAGCGTTTACGCCACCTGAACCTGCCGTGGCTTTCCCCCGCAGAGATAAAGAATGGTCTTTTTGGATGAAGCGATCATTACGGCCAGGTCAGGAGATGGGGGGAAAGGCTGTGTCAGTTTCAGGAGAGAAAGATTCGTACCCAGAGGCGGACCGGACGGGGGCGACGGAGGAACTGGCGGGAACGTCATTGTAAGGGCCACAAAGCGGCTTTACACCCTGAACAACTTCAGTAGACGCAAATATTTTAAGGCTGAAAATGGTGAACACGGAAAAGGGAAAAACCGGTCCGGAAGGAATGGCACGCATTGTGTCGTTGAAACCCCCGTGGGGACGATACTCCAGGACGACGTTACCGGCGAGGTCCTTGCCGATCTCATCCATGACGACCAGGAAATAGAGCTCATTTCCGGCGGAAGAGGAGGAAAAGGAAACAAGCATTTTGCCACTTCCACCAACCAGGCCCCGAGGATGGCCCAACCCGGACTGCCCGGTCAGGAAAGGCGATTAAAGCTCACCCTGAAGCTTTTGGCCGATATCGGATTAATCGGCCTGCCCAATGCCGGGAAATCAACCCTTCTTTCCCGACTCACCATGGCGCGTCCCAAAGTAGACAACTATCCCTTCACAACAATTGTACCTAATTTAGGTGTCCTGACATCTGACGATGAAAGGGCCTTGGTCATGGCGGACATCCCCGGTCTAATTGAGGGGGCAAGCTCGGGCAGGGGTCTCGGTGATCGTTTCTTGAGGCATGTTGAACGTACAAACCTCCTGCTGCACATCTTAGATATCACCTATCAACCCAGTCAGGGTATACTCGAGGATTTTCTAACGCTCAGGCACGAAATGGCCGCCTTTGCCCCCGCATTAGCTCATAAACCCTATTTCGTCATTATCAATAAAGCGGATCTCTGCGGGCCGGAACACAGGGACCCTTCAGAACTTCGCAAGGCACTCGGGGAGAGAGGCGTGGCGTCTTTGCTGATTTCAGCACTGACCGGGGATGGCCTTGAAGAACTGAAATGGGCTATTTTTCAAAAGTGGGAAGAAGCAAAAGAACTGCCGGAACAAAGATTGCAGGTTATGGGCACAGGTCAGGACCAGAAATGGAAAAATTTACCAGAAGAGAACTCCTAAAACCGGTCAAAAGGGTTGTGATTAAGGTGGGAAGCGGCGTACTGACCTCGTCAGATGGCCTGAACATGGCCGTTATTGACGGCCTCACAACCGACATATGCGCATTGAAAAGAGAGGGCCTTGAGGTCATCTTAGTCTCGTCCGGGGCCATCGCCGCAGGCCTGAAAAAGATCGGGATGTCAAAGAGACCGCAGTCTGTATCACAACAACAGGCCATGGCAGCAGTGGGCCAGAGCAGCCTGATAATGGCCTACGAAGATGCCTTTGAGCGGCATGGGCATAAGGTTGCCCAGATCCTCCTTACCCGCGATGATCTTACCCACAGACGCCGGTACCTAAATGCCCGTAACACCCTCTTCACCCTCCTTTCATGGGACATCGTTCCGATCATCAATGAGAATGACACCGTTGTAGTAGACGAGATCAAATTTGGCGACAATGATAACCTCAGCGCTATGGTGACTAATCTGACCGAAGCGCAACTCCTGGTAAACCTCACCAATATTGACGGGCTTTTTGATAAAGACCCCCGGAACCACAAGGATGCCAGGCTGATTCGGGTGGTTCAAAAAGTGGATAGAAAAATAACGAAATTTGCCAGTTCAATCCCGGGATTTTTGGGCACCGGCGGCATGGCCAGCAAGATCAAAGCGGCCCAGAAGGTAACGCTCCGCGGGGTCCCGGCGATCATTGCAAACGGGTTGAAACCAGATATCCTGAAACTGATATTCCTTGGAAAAGAAGAGGGCACCCTCTTCCTCCCTAGAGAGGCGCCCCTCTGCAGCCGAAAGCACTGGATCGCCTTTACCAAGTCTCCTCGAGGCGAAATTGTTATTGACAGGGGGGCGGAAAGGGCTATTTTGAAACAGGGAAAAAGCCTTCTCCCTTCTGGCATCAGGGAGGTGAGAGGGAGGTTCAGCCTCGGCAATTCGGTCTTGCTCCTGAATGAGTCGGGAAAAGGGCTTGCCGTGGGCATGGTCAATTACGATTCAGGGGATATCAGAAAGATCATGGGGGCAAAGAGCTCTGAGATAGAGTCAAGGTTGGGATTCAAACATGATGACGAGGTGATCCACAGGGATAACCTCGTGCTGGCTGATCAGATGGAGGAAGACGATTCATGCCGCTTTCAAATGTGATTGAGGAGATGGCCAAGGACGCAAGGGAGGCCTCAAGGCGCCTGAGAGGGCTGGGAAGGACCCAGAAAGACACTGCCCTTAAACGGATGGCGAAGACGCTCCTGGATCGTCAGGAAGAAATAATAAAAGAAAATGAGAAGGACCTAATTCTTGCCAGAGAGGAAGGTCTCGCTCCTGCCATGATTGACCGTTTGACCTTGGATAAACATGTCATCGGGGCCATGGCTGAGGGTCTTATGGAAGTGGTTGGCTTGCCCGATCCGGTGGGCGAGATCACGGGGATGTGGAAGCGGCCCAACGGATTACAGGTCGGCCGGGTTCGGATACCCCTTGGCGTAATCGGGTTCATCTTCGAGTCAAGGCCCAATGTCACTGTAGATGCGGCAGGACTCTGCCTCAAATCGGGCAATGCGGTAATCCTTAAGGGTGGATCTGAGGCTATTCACTCCAACATCATACTGGGCCGCCTGTTCGCCGAAGCCCTCGATGAAACAGGGCTCCCTCCAAAGGCCATACAGGTCATACCCACAACCGACAGAGAAGCCGTCCATATCCTGATTGGCCTTGAGGAGCTAATAGACATCATTATCCCCAGGGGTGGAGAGGGTCTTATCCGCTACGTTACGAGCCATTCCAGAATTCCGGTGTTAAAACATTACAAGGGGGTGTGCCATATTTATGTGGACAGCTCCGCCTCCCTCGATATGGCTAAGGAAATATGCTATAATGCCAAGGTCCAGAGACCCGGTGTCTGCAATGCCATGGAAACCATGCTCGTGCACGAGGCCGTCGCCGCCGATTTTCTCCCTGCCATGGTGAAGCAGTTTCGCGGTGCAGGTGTTGAGATCAGGGGCTGCCCTAAGTGCGTTGAACTAATCCCGGATATCCGGCCCGCAGATAAGGCTGACTGGCCTGCGGAATTCCTTGACTTGATCCTTGCGGTTAAGATCGTTTCTCATATGGATGAGGCCCTCGATCATATTGAAAAATATGGTTCCAGTCATACGGAGGCTATTATTACCAACGATTACAACAGGGCCCAGCGGTTTTTGGCGGAGGTGGATTCCTCTGTTGTCTTAGTCAACGCCTCTACCCGATTTAACGACGGAAACCAGCTGGGGCTCGGGGCTGAAATCGGTATAAATACCTCGAAGCTTCATGCATTCGGCCCGATGGGATTAGAAGAGCTGACAACCACTAAATTTATTGTCTATGGGCAGGGACAGACGAGGTGAGACCTTTGCAAAACGCCCCCTTTTGGCCAATCTCGGCGTCAGGCTCAAATTTCAATCCTCGAAATATTCAATATATTCCTGTGGTTGAAATTCTCGCCTTCCTTGACCTTGACCAAAATTGAACATTTTTCAAAGGTCTCGAGGTGTTAACGTCTTTCGAGGAGGAGCTTTTTTGAAAATAGGCATTTTGGGGGGGACGTTTGATCCGATTCATTTGGGCCATCTCCGTTGTGCGGAGGAAATATGCCAGGAATTGGACTTAGAGAATGTGTACCTGATCCCCTCTGCATCCCCGCCGCACAAGTCCAAAGAGCCCGTGACATCGTTCAAACACAGGCTGGCCATGACCCGTTTGGCTGCGGACAGCTCCCCGTTCCTTGAGGCCGCAGACTTAGAAGGGAGACGGCCCGGGCATTCCTACTCCATCGAGACACTCAGGGAGTTTTCCAGGATCTTCCCTCCGCACACGGACATTTTTTTTATCTTAGGGGTGGACGCCTTTCTGGAGATCAGGACCTGGAAAGAATACGATAATCTTTTTGATTATGCCCATTTCGTTATCATCACCCGACCCGGGTTCCAGGCTGATAGCCTGAAGGAAGTTCTTCCAGATTCGCACCTTGGAATACACCGAAAAGATGGCGAACCTGATCTTTTTGTCGCCCCGTCAGGGAAAACCATTATGCTTATGAGGGCGACCCTTATGGATATATCCTCCACACGTATCAGGGAACTGGTTAAAGCAAATAGATCAATTCGGTTTTTAGTCTCTGAGGCCGTCGGTATCTATATCGAAAAAAAAAGGCTGTATCGGTAGGGCTGCGAATAGCGGATTTTGGATTGTTTATTCGCCGATGGAATTTTTGTATGAGTCAAACTGGTTATATGACTTGCTCCTGTGGTAGACTTGAGATTACGATGCTGAAAGGCTGTAAGTGATTCAATCGATAGATAAAGCAAAGCTCTGCCTGAAGACCATCAAAGAACGAAAGGCGATTGAGCCTGTCTTATTACATGTGGAGAACCTGACATCCGTTACCGACTATTTTCTTATTACCAGCGGTAATTCAACGAGACAGGTCCAGGCCATTGCGCGCCACCTGCAAAAAACCCTGTGGGAGTCAGGCTTCAGGCCCTACGGCACTGAAGGGAAGCAGGAAGGTCACTGGGTCCTCATGGACTACGGAGATGTGGTAATACATATCTTCTACCAGCCTCTCAGAGAGCTTTATGACTTGGAGGGTCTCTGGATTGAGGCCCCCGAGGTAGAGACAGACGATCAGGTCTTAGAGGATGTTGGCCCTTGAACAACAAATGCCGCTCATATTTTAACAGGGTGCAGGATGCAGGATGCAAGATGCAGGATACGGGTGCTCATTCATTTCCATGTGCCTTGCGCCTTGCGCCTCGCGCCTCGCGCCTCTTGATCACGCTTATATGCGCCCTAACGTTCTTACTGTGTGCATCACCCCCTTTGATAAGAGATGCGTCGGCGCTTTCCATCGAAGACGAACGCAAAATGGGGGAGGAGTTCCTGGCGCAAATCATGGCTCAGCTTCAACTTGTCGAAGACCCCTTTGCCAATCAATATATTAATGATCTGGGCCATTATCTCATAGCCCCTTTGGAAACAAAGAATTTCCCTTTTCACTTCTATGTTATCAAGGATAATACCCTGAATGCCTTTGCCGCGCCCGCAGGTCATATCTTTGTCTTTTCCGGCTTAATCGAGGCCATGGAGAGTGTTGATGAGTTGGCTGCGGTGATATGCCACGAAATAGGTCATATTTCAGCAAGGCACCTGGCCCATCGCATTGAACAGAGCAAGAAGATCGGACTTGCTACCTTGGCTGGTATTTTGGCCGGGATGCTCCTCGGCGGTGAAGCGGCTGGGGCCATAATGACCGGATCAATCGCCGCTGGGATGCAGGCGCAGCTTCATTACAGCCGTGAAGACGAACGTCAGGCGGATCAACTGAGTTTCAAGTATATGAAGCCTGCGAGCTTTGATCCCGGGGGAATGATCAGCGCCCTTCAAAAGATTGAAAAAGGGAGCTGGCTGGGCACGGGCAAGGTCCCCGCTTATCTCTTGACTCACCCCACGGGTCCAGAAAGAATGGCCAATTTAGAGACGATGTTGAGCAGGCATACACCCAGATCCCTGACAGAAGAAGCTGCCATATTGAAATCCCGTTTCCCCGCCTTTAAGACCGTCATCAGGGCAAGGTGTCTCGATCCTAAAGATGCGGAAAGACTCTTTAACAAGGAATTGGAAAAGGATCCCGGCGCATCATTGCCTCATTTCGGACTCGGGCTGGTGTACATGGAGGAATCAAGATCTGAGCAGGCGGTCAGCGAGCTTAAGAAATCGCTGGAAGGAAACCCAAACTTCATCCCCATGTTAAGGATACTGGGAGAGGCCTACCAGATGAACGGCCAGGGAAAAGAGGCCCTGGCAGTGCTACAAAAGGTCTTGAATCTAAATAGCGGGGATACGGCTACCCTCTACCTGTTGGGGATAACCTATGAGAGTTTAGGGCGAAACAGAGAGGCGCTTGGCCTATTCGAGAAGCTCTCCTTTCTCCCGCCCGTAAGAAATGATGTCTATTATCATTTGGGGCTTTCATACGGGAGAGAACAGAAACTGGGGCTTGCCCACTATAACTTCGGTCGCTATTTTATTAGGTTGGGGCAGGTCCAGAAAGCGCGCTTCCATTTTGAAAAGGCTAAGGAATTGGCCGGCAATGATCCCGGCCTCCAACAAAAGATAGTCAAAGAGATGGAAGGCCCTAAGCGTGGAAGAGATTAAGAAAGAATATAGAACCGTAGGATGTAGAACCGCAGGATGCAGAAGGAAGGTAGAAAAGAAATAAACGGTTACGATTCTATTTGATGATCACAGAACGGAATTAACTTACAGCTTTAATTAGGGAAAGGAGGCCTGCCATGTCTTTGAATAAAGGAAACGGGTCTAAGGATTTTGAAAAGGCGCTTGAGATCGGTCGCCCGCCTAACATAGCCCAATTGTTTCCCAATTCCAGGGCACTGATCGTAAGCGGCAAGGTGATCGACCGGGCCATGATGAAGAAGGGAAAGGCCATGACCATCGCTGCCAACGGCCGGAATCAGTTTGTGATCCGGGGTGCACTCAGGGCTGCCCAGCGGGCGAATGCCGCTATTATCATCGAAATCGCAAAATCTGAGGGAGGCGCGAACGCTTACTGCGCTGTCAATTACTGGAATATGGCACGACAGGTTGACGCCATTATAAATGAGATGGGCATTACTGTTCCTGCTGCCATCCATGCCGACCATTACGGGATCAAGGGCACCCAGGATGTAGAAGCGGCAAAAACCGAAATCCCGTCCATGTTTGATGCCGGGATTACTTCTGTTGCCATTGATGCCTCACACCTCCCGGACGAAAAAAATCTTTTAGCAAATCTCACCCTCAGCACATATCTCCCCAAATGGGCCGGATATGAGACCGAGGTGGGCGAGATAAAAGGAAAAGAGGGCCTTTCCACGGCAAAGGAGGCCCTGTTCCTGATTCAGGGGCTTAATGCTCACGATATATTCCCTGACTGGATCGCCTTGAACAACGGAACCACCCACGGGATTGAGGCAAGCGACGCGGGCATCCAGGTTCCCCTGACAATAGAGATTCATAATGCCTTGGCCAAGTATAACATATCAGGGGCACAGCACGGGACCTCGGGCAACAGCTCCGAGCGTCTCAGGGAGATTGCCCGGCAGACCCGGACCACAAAGGCAAATGTGGCAACGGCCCTGCAGATGATTTCATGGGGTGTAAAGGTTAATGAGTATGGTAACGCCCTATTAGATGACAACGGTGAGTTCGTCAAGGTGTCGGATGACGGCATGACAGACGAGATGTGGGATGCGATAGTGGCCTATGCCAAGTCCGAAGGCCTGAAAGGAGGGAGCTACAAGAAACTCAACCTTCCCTTTGAAAACAAGCTGTTAGGCCTTCCTCGCGATATACGGGAGAGAATGGCAAAAGGGGTGGAAGACTTTATCTACGAACTGTTGACCAATGTCTTTAACACCAGGCATACCGCTCCATTGGCCATTGAGGCTATTCTCGATGCCGGCTCTTACGACCTGGGGCCGAAAGGGACGCGGATCGAAGACCCCGCCGACTGGACAGAAGTCAGGATACATGAAAGAGCCGCCAAGCTGGACAGCGACAAGGGTCTTGCAGGGGACTTTGATGATTAGATCTTGCTGCCTCGGCCTTTATCGATGTCCCCAGGATCGCGTGTTATGCCTATGACCGAGAACTCAACAGATGCTCGACCCTCACATCTCTGGGTAAATGCGATTCAGGAGGAAGACAGGGTTTCAGGTTGCTACCTGGTCAAGGAAAAGAGATTGGCAAAGACCCGCAACGGCAAGCCCTTCCTGAACCTGACCTTAGCAGACAGGACCGGAGAAATCGCTGCCAAGGTCTGGGAAAAGGCCGAAGCGTTATCATCTCTCTTTTGTGAAGGTGATATCATCCAGGTCGCGGGTCATGCCGGTTCTTACCGCGATCAGCTCCAGATAACCATATCAGGGCTGGATCTGTTGAAGGAAAAACCGGAACCTGACATTTTCGTGGAGACCACCCTTGATGATCCATCGGAGATGATGCAAGCTCTCAGAGAGATCCTCAGGGACGTTAAAGATATCCATCTGAGAGGATTGTGTGACAGCTTTTTGGGAGACAGGAAGTTTGTGACCCGGTTCAGAAAGTCGCCGGCAGCGAAGAATTTTCACCACAGCTATCTGGGCGGTCTCTTGGAACATACCCTCTCTGTCTGTCAGTTGGCGGTAGGGGTGGCGGCACATTACCCGCATTTAGACAGAGATCTGCTCATCACATCCGCGTTTCTGCACGATATCGGAAAAATACGGGAATTGGCCTGCGACCTCCAGATCGACTATACCGATGAAGGGAGACTGGTCGGGCACGTCGTGCTGAGCGTGGCCATGGTCGATGAGAAGTTGAGGGGATTAAAGGATTTCCCCGAAGAACTGGCAATTCGATTGAAACACCTGATACTGAGTCACCATGGCCAGTACGATTTCGGTTCCCCCAAGGTGCCAAAGTTCTTAGAGGCGTTTGCCCTCAATCTCATTGACGATCTGGATGCAAAGATAAATGGTCTAAGCCGCTTTATGGAGAGGGATCGCCAGGCAGGTGCATGGACCGAATTCAACAGGATGTTCGGCCGGTACCTCCTGAAGGGAGAGATTCAACCGATCCAAAAGGCCGCAGAGGAGCGGATAAGAAGCGACATCAGGCAGGGGACCCTCTTTTCATCAGACCCCGAAACATAACGAGACCTTCCAAAAACGCCCCCTTTTCTCCTATTTTAAAAAAATAAATATTTAGCTTGCTATTACGTATAAAGGTGTTTAAAATATATTATCAATTAAGTCTCGCCGTAAATTGGCGGGAGGGTTTCTTTCTGTAGGAATTATCCGTTTGTTAAACGCTATCATCCTTCAGTTTGTAACGTTGAAATTTTTCGAAAGGAGGATGATATTATGACAAATGGAACTGTTAAGTGGTTTAATGACCACAA
>JACKQG010001477.1_pt1 | contig 32462 bp, 33 predicted proteins | sample 8237621 | NCBI WGS metagenome assembly JACKQG01 (sample SAMN15677084, study PRJNA649215) | marine metagenome | biome: marine; feature: Black Sea; material: saline water; isolation source: suspended particulate matter (SPM) from the Black Sea western gyre | collected 2013-06-09/2013-06-10 | depth...
AGCTGCCAACTTAATGTTGCCCAGATAAGTGTGCGTTCGGGATTCCCCGTTCGTCTACAACTGAGTATCGACCAGCAGGTTTGGTTACTTTAGGTAAAATAGCAAAACTACGGCCTCTCCCAGCTTGTCTTGAATTCTTGTTCGGCTTCCCGCGTGACTGCACGCTACAAATAACCAGTTTTGTTGAGTATTTCCCTTGCGCGACGATTTCACGATTCCTACATCCGTTAGATGCGTCAGGAATTCTCACCACGACCTACCTCAGCATTTTCGAGTTTGAACTCGCCAGCTTTGTTACGAATTCAGTACCGATGTCTTGATAAGGTCCCAGCGGTCGGCGACGGAGAACGTGGGCCAGTGTTTGAATAGGCATCCCACCTCCACCTGGGAGTTCCAGGACGAGGAACTTGTTCGGAATTGCCCGGTCGTTGATCAAACAGATACCACCGGTCGAAAGATTGCGGCAGATCATTTGGAGCGGAGAACCGACGGGACGCAGGTCGTCGTCGAACTCGATTGCCGTTATCGGTGCGATCACAGGATGTCGTGTTGCGCTTCGCTTTTCAACGTTGTTGTTGTCACGCGCGCCAAATCGTTTAGCAAACTCGGCCATCTCCGGGTTGATTGGCTGAATCAACTCGGTATCAAAGATGAAGGGCTCGGGGTGAACACCACGTAGCTCATTGATGGAGTAATTAGGTGCCAGACAAGCGCAGTACTCCGTGTCGCAGCCAGCGCACAGCCAGATGCGAGCGTCCTCTGGAATTAGCGCTTCGCAGAGCGGAAGCGGCGTTTCACAATTAGAACACCGCTCGATGCGTGTCCCCACGGATTGAAGCCCCACGCCGCTCACTGTCGCCCCTTCACGATATATAGTCTACCCATCGGCGCGGTCTGCAGTCGCCCCGCCTACACCGCGCGTGTCAGCTGGACGCAACTGGGCTGCCTTCTGGTTTTCGCGTTGAATAGCGTCGTAGACCTCTTGGCGATGCACCGGAATGTGTTGCGGTGCGTCGATGCCAAGGCGGACTTTATCGCCACGGATATCGACGATGGTAATCACCACGTCGTCACCGATCATGATGCTCTCATCGCGATGTCTCGACAGGACTAGCATCGATGGCTCCTTCCTTGTGTGCGTATACAGCCATTGGTGCGGTTGCGGTGCAGTAGTTCTCTAAAGCTTCACCAGCGACCAAGGCGGAGACAACTCGGTGGTTTCAAATGGGCAGGAAATCAATTGGGAACGCGCCTCGGTGTTACAACCGGATCGGTCCGGCCGCTTCAACAGGGCTTTCTCCCAGGAGGGACAAGGGAGGAGTGCTAATGGAGAACAGTCCCCAGAAGAGACACACCTTCTTGTATGTGGAGTTTATCGGAACGCGTCACGCACAAGCTCACTCTTCTGTGCGGAGTTACCGATTTACCGACGGCAACGGCTGTATCAGGCAGATTGTCGCAGCTTAATGATTGGAACCGTTAGATCCCATTGAAGCGGTTGATCATCGCTCGTGACGACCTGACATGCCACACGCCGGTCGAGATTAAAGAGAACGGGCGCCTTTAAGTTCAACGTCAATCCATGACCGTTCCGGGAAACCAGCGTCAACACAAACGCTCGATCCAACTCATCAAGCTGCAATTGTTCTAATTCGACTCGCGGCACATGGACTTGATACTCTGGTACAAACCGTCGAGGGCTGACGACGGCCACGGCCACGTCAGAATGGGACGTACTTTGCAACCAACCTACCGCGTCATTCTCGGCATCCGCCAGCAAAACCCACCGTCGAAAATCTTCGAGCCCGATTAAGCCACGGGAGAATAGGAAGATGTCGTCCGATTCCACCAGGATCGTGCCAAATCGTGTAGTGTGCAGCAACATAGCGCTTCCGCCTCTGCGGGATTGGAGTACGAACGGTCTCTGGATAGACATCGGCGTTTTAAATCCCGCAAGGCCAGTAAAATCGGCACGACTGGATTGATACGATTCGATGGCAGTGCGGAGAGATGCTTTAGATGAAGTTCAGAACTGTCAACTGAAGTGTTTGCCCGATGAGCCGAAGCGTTGCCTCTAGATTCGCCTGACGAGCGGTGAGATCTGAAATCGCTTTGACCAAGTCGGCATCGATTTCCTCCGATAGCGTTGCGCGCAGTTGAACATCCTCGTCTTGAACTCGCTCAGCCAGCACGTCGAGCGATCGGGCACGCGAGCCAAGATCGGCCCGAGCGAACGTTAGGGTTCCGAAGTCATCATCTAGCATCTCGACAGCGCGACCAATTTCGACGATGTCAAAATCGACGAGTGCCGCACTCAGCCGCAACAGCGAGTTAAAAACTCCTTTCGTTTCGGTTGGATTTACATCCGCACCCTGCACTGCGTCGTAGGTTCCGCCGCTAAACGTAGCGACTGTACCGGTCGTAGTGATCACACCCGAGCCATTGTTCGCGGGATCTTGAATGGTCTCCAAGTCAGCGGTAAACGTACCTTGCGCGTTGATCGCATCAATGATCGTATTGGCGGTGGTTTGCCCAGCGTCGATATCGACAAAGAGCCGACCGCCAGCAAACGTCGCGGTCGCAGACCCAGCGCTCAAGATGTCGCGGTAAATCACCTGAACCGAGTTGAAACTCGGGCCGCCGACTGTCGCGGCGATGACAATCCCGGTGTTGCGGTCGTTGGGTTGTGGAAACGTGACGGTCGCTTCCGCGGGGGTCGACACCGACAGTGACGCCGTGTCTTGATTCCGCTCGATTAGACCGAGGTCCCATGCAGCGAAACTTTCGCCTCGCACAACGGTTAAGGATTGCGCCCCACTGTTGTTCTCGTCGGTGATCTGAATCCCGTTTCCAAACTGAGCCAGACGAGCCGTGATTGGCGAGGCACCACGATTGTCGGGATGTGTGTTGATCAGGTCGATCACGTCACCAATCGTTTCGGCGGAGCTGACATCGATAGCAATATCGGGCGAACCGTTACGCCGAATCGTAAAGTCGATGCGCGGTCCGCCGCCACCAACGAAATTCGGCTCGGCTGCCAGCGAGTCGTTCCCGCCCGTAAGGTCGACGCCCTCACCAAAGTTGAGATCCGAAAGCAGCGTGTCGCGAGTTAATGTACGAATTCCAAGTTCGGTTGCCGTTGTCCCGCCATTTTCACCGATTGTGAAATCGGCTCCGCTCAACCTCGATCGAACTTCGATGCCGCGTCCGTCCGGAGCAATTCGCGCGGAAACCGATGCCGCCGAGCCATTGAAAGCGTTGAGTAAGTCTTCGACGGTCTCGGCCGTCTCGAAGGTGATCGTGTGGGATTGACCGCCGTTGACGATCTGAACTCCAGAATCCCTATCTAGAAAGATCCCTGACCCTCCGTCGAAAGTCGCGGTGGCGGCCAGCTCAATCGGTCCCGCTCCTGAATTGGCGATATCGGTTTTTTCATCGAGCGAAGCACTAAACTGCCCCGTTGCGTTAAGTGCGCTCACGACCGTTTTAGCGGTAGTTACACCCGGGTTCGCGTTGATTTCGAGAACGCGATTTACTTCATCGAACGCAGCGATTGCGCCGTCGCCGGCAATGACGCCCGTCGAAGCGAATTGCACGAGAACATCATTGATCTGCGAGCCGTTCTCAGTCGCCTCGATAAAGATGTTGTTGTCGAGTCCAGTTGACTCAAGTACGGCAGACGCACGCGAGCCAAGGATATCGGTTAGCAGCGTGGTCAGTTCTAACTGCGGTGCCAGATCTTCGCCAAAAAGCTGCTTGACGCCGACACCGATCGGATTGAATATACCCAACTGATTCGCGGTTGTCCCGCCCGCTACTTCGCGGATCGTCAGATTCCCGGCTCCCGCATCATCGATATCAATTGTCAACGCGTTTTTCGTCAAACGAGCCGTCACTTGCCTACCGTCCGGTGGATTGCTCTCGATCAACCGGACAACGTCGCCGATCGTTTCGGCGGACGAAATGTTGATGGTTTTCGTCGAAGTACCGTCGGAGACTAAAAAGCTGCTCTTGGTAACGCCCACTCCACCACGGAGCGAGCTGAGTTTCGTATTGAGAGTTAAAGTCGGATCGAGGTCAACCGTTCCGCGCACCTCGGATGAAATCGCACCGAATACTTCATCTCCCGTGACGTTGGCGTCAATGAGAAAATTTGCGTCGACTAAGCTACGCAAATCAATTTCGTTACCTTCATAGACAACGTGCGTCCCTTGAAGCTCGAACGGTACCTGTGTCGTATTCGAGCCCGCGAATAAGTATCGACCTCGAAATTGCTGATTTCCGACGTCGACTAGCTGTTCGATCGCCCGATTCACTTCCTCGGTAATAACGCGTCGTTCACTCTCGCTATTCGTCGAGTCGACCGCAGACAATGCATTGGCGCGAATGCCGATGAGCAGCTCGGAGACACGTGTTAGTGCGTTGTCCGTCGCACCGATGTACGAGGACGTCGTACTGACATTCGTGACGGCTTGCTGCTTCTGTTCCAGAAGCCGTTGGACGGTTATCGCGCGTCCGGCCGCCGTCGGATCGTCGCTGGGCGTTGTCAAACGAATGCCCGTGCTCAGTTGGTCCTGAAGACGAACGAGTTCCGTGCGATCAAAGTTGAACTGCGACAGGAGACGAGCTCGCAAAAGCTGCTCGCTGACGCGGCTCGAAGCAACAGGATAGATCGCGGGCATGGTCTACGTTAGTGGGTTAGAGGGTCAAGAGGACGCTAAGAAGTTCGCTGATCGTTGCTATTAAGCGCGCTGAGGCTTGATACGTTCGCTGATAGCCGATCATATTGATCGCTTCTTCGTCGATGCTCACGCCGGTCAAGCCGAGATATTGCCCCTCAAGTGTCTGTTGAAACACACGAAATCCCTCTCCGACTGCTTGAGTCACCGACGAAGCTTGCGTGACTTCGGCGACAAAATCTTCATACTGGTCAAAGAACGTCTGGTTGTTTCGTGATTCGAGAGGCGTGTCTCCAAATGATGCAAGCTGCAGTGCAATGTTGGTGTCTTCGCCGATTCCACCTCCACTGGCCGCAAATTTCGAAGGATCCGATCGTACTGTCTCACTGATCCCGATGTCACGACTGTTCGTTCCAGAGAAGAATGTGTTAATTCCTAACGCGGCCAACACGTGACTGGTATCACTTCCAAAGCCGAATTCGAGAATCGGCGATTCAGTTGAGATCGAGAGTACTCGCTGCGGACTCACATTAGATGCGAGCCCGTCGATCGCATCCAACGATTCGGCCAGATCCTCGAGCGTCGTATCCGTATTCAATCCGTTTAAACGCACGAATACGTCACTCGTTTCCGTCAGCCCTGTGCGCGTGTTGAATACTTTCACTTGGAACGATCCATTGACGGGAGTGAAAGGAAGTCCCGCTTGATCGAGCGCAACGGATACGTCATCAACTGGAAACTCTTTCGTGATTTCCGTCAGTCCAGTCAGGCCCTGTCCGCTGGTGTAGATCTTGTTGAATTCAAAAGCTAAGGTCGCTGCCAACTCGTCCAGACTATCAATGAATCCACCAAGGATTTCGTCTCGCGCCGCATAGTTGCCGGCCAAACTGCCGGCCGCAGCCTCAAGTGGAGCATCGGTTGCGACAAGATTGATGGTCGCAATCGATAGTCCGCGATCGGAGCTAAACGAAGCTTCAACCTCTCGATACTCAGCTTCAAATACCAGAAAGTCACCGCCTGCGAAGAGGCTAACTGAACCATTTGCTTGCTCGGCGACGCGAACCTTCAGGATCTTAGACAGCTCGGATAACGCCAGCCCGCGCTGATCGCGTAATCCGCCCGCATCGCTACCTGAAGGCGAGCCACCTTCCGTTTGGACGATGTTGACGTTCAATTCAGCGACTTCGGCTAACAAGCGATTTATATCATTGGCAGCCGAAGCCACCTGCTTGTTGATATTAGAGCGAATATCACCCACGCGAGATTCTAAGCGACGAATATCGTCGGTGAGCGTTGCACCCTCGAGTACTGCCAAGTTGCGAACGGAGATATCCTCGGGTTGATTGAGGATGTCGTTGATCGCGTTGAAGAAATTTGACAGGGACGTACTTAAATCGGTTTCGCTCAACTCGCCGATCAGAGCCTCCAGCTGAATGTACGCTTGTTCCTGCGCTTCGCTGCTCGCCAAATCGCTAATCGCACCGCGCAATCGATCAGAGAGAAATTGATCTGCTTGCTGAATGATCCCGTCGACTTGGACGCCAAGTCCGAGCGGGAGGTCTCCAATCAACTGAGTTGGCGCAGGCGTGAAGACAGGCCGTTGGCGGACGTAGCCAGGCGTGTTCGCATTGGCGATGTTGTTTCCCGTGACCTGGAGGCCAACCTGGGAAGCAAACAGCGCGTTGTTCGCGATCTGAAGAGATCCAAGAAGAGACATACTAACACTCGGCGCGACTTCGTCAGTTCCGCAGCAGCGCCTAAACTTCCCTGTCTACTAGCGCCCCGCGCGAATCCGACGGCTCGTCTCTTGAATATGTCGGCTGCAAGTGCCCGCCAGTAGCAATAATCTCCAATAACTGTGACAGATGTAGGATGGTTCTTTGAGCTAGCACCCAGTTCGCGAGGCTTTGGTGCTGCAGTAATCGCATTCTTGCCGAGGCGGCGGTCATCTGCTTGGTGACTTTTTTGCGATCGGCCTTCGCCAGCGTCGCGGCGATATTACCAAGGTTTTCTGCGGGTACGCCCTGCTCATTGGCTATCGCTATCAAGTCTTCTCGCTGCTGGTGACACGATCGTAACCGGTCGCACAACGCCTCAGCGCGCGGATGAAGATCGATCATTTGTTGCATGTCATTGCTAGCCATGCTGTCGCGTTTTGCAGCGAGTACATCCAGCAACTCTGTCTGAACGCTGGACAACTCGTCCAACAATCCCGTGAGATCTGCTTCCCAATCGTTTTGTTGCGTGTCAGCCACCATCGATCCAAAGTCCTTCCCTAAAGCAACGTGTTGCTCCCAGCCGGCCCGTGTTGCTCGCATTCCGCATCACGCGCGTTTCAGCGAGTACAACTCAAATAGCGGATCGGTAAACTCGTCGGCCGCCGCTTCGGTCATGTGTTCGGAGAGAACTTGGTCGAGTTGGCCCTGAAACACTTCTTCAGTTCGTCCACCATGAAAGTAGGCTGGTTTATCGACTGTCTTCCGCATTGCGCTCAACATCTGTTGAAAGAAAGTCTGTCCGACAAAACTGTCGAACGCTTCACGCAACTCACTTGGCTCCTCGGCGCTCTCCGGCGCGGCAGGTGGAACGAACTTGGGTGGGGCTGCGTGACCTGCGAGCCCGGAGAAAACGGTACTCGCTTGTGTACTAGTTGGGATATTCATCGTGATGCCTTTGTTACTGAACGATCAGTCGACCGTACAAGTCTCCGCTTCGTTCCAGCGATTTGATGATGTCCATAATGTCATCGGGACTGACTTTTAGAGAATTCAGTGCGGCAACCAGTGCCTTCAGACGCGTTGTGGAGGTTTCGGATTGGTCAATTTCCACGATTGGGCCAACGGTCGGTTCGTCTCCGGTTTCGATGCTCAGATTGCGATGTGCTACCGCGACGCGTCCGACCATGACGTTGTCACCGATAACAATAGTGCCGTTGCGTTCATCGATCACCACGCGAGCGGCATGCTTGGGTGGAACGATTTGTGTATCGAGAATACCCGCGATGAACTCGACTTGACTATCGCGGTAGATGTTTGGAACGCTTACTTCGACATTCACAGCGTCGATCGCTTTTGCGCGCGGCTTGTTATCGCTACTACCGCCGATGACGTTCTCGGAGACGCCATTCGATCGCGAACTACCGGATCCACCACGACTCGGCGAGTTCAATAGATCTTCGATTTCGTATGCCATTCCGAAGCTGGCGTGATTCCGGTCCAACACGAGCGTAATTGAGTCGTCCTTCATATACGCGTTGTGAAAGTTCTCTTCCAAGCGACAACCATCATGAACTTTGGCGGATGTTGGTGGTCCAGTATTATCTAGGGTGAGCTGACCTTTCGCGTAGCCATAGATCCGTGGATTCCCAGGCCGGGGCCCGAGCAACGGAGTCATCAGCAGGTATCCGCCCTCGATGCTCTTCGCGCTAATCGCGTTTACAACACAGTTCAGCGTTTCGCCTTGCCGGGCACCTTCGGCCGGAATCGTTGCAGTGATAAACACCATCGCCACATTCTTCGCGTTCTTTAGCTCGTCGAGCGCAACTCCACCGGCCGCGTTTTGCCCCAGCGGGTTGCCCATCATCGCCATCATTCTCGACAGCGCTCGCGTTGTTGGGACTTCTCCGTCTCCGGTGCCTTTCAATCCGACAACGAGTCCCAGGCCGTGCAGCGTGTTTTCTTCTTGACCTTTGACTCGGCAGATATCTCGAATTCGGAGGTACTGTCCGAAGCAGCTTTCGCCACAGGCGGACCAGCACAGTAGGACCGCAAGTCCCACACCGAGCGTTCGCAGTGGACGTGGCATCTGTGTAGAGGAGAACTTACGCATGGAATTGGCCTTCACGACGTGTCTTAGAACGGATGGAACTCATCAAGCCAGCGGACGAACCAACCTCGCTTGTAGCTGTCTCGGACGTGCCCGCGCTCCCGTTTATCAAGCTTCATGTTGACGATGTTTCTACTGAGGACAACGTTGTCAGGACCGACATCTTGGTGGCGGCAAATTCCGGCTAACGAGACCTCCCACATGTCGTCGTTGATCCGAATTTGTTTGTGTCCCTCTAGCACGAGATCGCCATTGGGGCGAATGTCCGCGACCGAGCAAGCAATATTTAACGTCAAAGATTCACGAGCCTGGACGTCGCCTTCAGCTCGGTAAAGTTGCTGAAGTTGTCCCGCAATTGTCTGGTCGCCGTCCGCCTGGGCATTCGGCTTGATTGCTTTCAGACCGATCAAGCTGATCCAATCTTGCAAGACGGCGTTGTAGGAAGCTGTCTTGCGTCGCTCGACGTCACCTTCCTGAGTCATGCTGGCGATTTCATCCACGCGGATCGTGACCCGATCGTGGATCTGAATTCTTCGTGGCAAGGTTGGCGGAATATACGTCCAACTCCCGCCATCTAGCATGATCGGCGGCTGACGATTCGTTGGAAGATCACGATCGAAGATGCTCGACGTTTGTGCTGCCACGGGTCCCGCAAACGCCAGGATGGCCAAGACCGCGGTAAGTTGAACGATAGGATTTCCATCGTCTTGAAAACTGAAACGTGTCATTATCTTTTCTCCGTTAACAAACTTGGAGATCGTGCCGCTGAGCGAGATGCGTCGGTGGCGATGACGCCGGTTGCATACACTTCGACTTGCCGCGAGCCAGTCACATGGGTCGAGTACTTCTCTCGATTCTCCAAAGATTGCACCACGATGATGTCACCCAATGAGCCGTCTTCCGTCGCCCTGGCCGTTGTCGTCACTTGAACGCCGGCTGCCCGAGCGCGAACTCGAATCACTTCGCCTCGTTTCACCAAGATCGGCTTGCGGAGTTGATTTAAACCGATCGGTTGCCCCGCTCGAATCGGCGTGAGGACTTCCATTCCCACGACCGCTCGTCTCTCCGTCGCGAGCTGAAATCGTCGCGTTTTTGGATCGAGCGTTTGCAGTTCGACATCGGTATCACGAACGATGTCACCTCGATTCAAGGTGCGCCGCGCGACGACGACCATTTCAGCAGGTTGGTCTGTCTGCGTGAGCAATCCCGTGGGGACGACTTTGGACTTCTGTGGACGAGCATAAATTCGGGTCGTTCGCACGCCGGAAAAGGCGAGATCGTCGATGTCGATTCCGTGAAGCACAAGCAACTCGACCAGCTCACGGACATGCATCAGCTTCGAGCGATTTTGGGGCGGAGCAGGGAACAACTCGACCCGTTCGAGTTCTGCGCCGCGTTGCAAATCCTCCGACTTGACCTCGGCAACGTCGCCCAACAAGACCAGCGAGCCTTTGGCATGCGACTGTGGACGGAGTGTGACTTCAGCCGCATCCGCCGACCAACTGCCGGCCAGAATGGCGAAGAAGTAAATGGCGATCTTTGTTTGGAACGGTCTTGTCATCGATTCAATTCGTTTCAAGTTGGACTAGCCAGTGAGTTAGAAGCGGCGGAGATTCGAAATCAATTGCAATACTTGATCGCCCGCTTGCACGGCCTGCGAGTTCAGCTCGAACGAACGCTGTGTCGTGATCAAGTCGATCAGCTCTTGAACCGGTTCCACGTTGGAGGCCTCGAGGGATCCTTGTTGAAGAACGCCGAGCCCCGTACTCCCTGGATTGTCTGGCGTCGCGTCACCAGATGCATTAGTTGCTTGATACAGGTTCTCGCCGAGTTTCAGCAGCCCTTCGGGGTTAAGGAAGTTGTTGAGCTGAATCTGCCCCGCCGGGGTCGCCTGATCCTGACCCGGCAATCGAACGAGAACATTTCCATCAGCCTGAATCGCAACGTCGAGAACGTTTGGCGGAATCGTGATCTGTGGTTGAACCACTCGACCGGCGGTCGCGGAGCCAAGTACGAGTTGTCCAGTGGAGTTGATCGAAAAATTTCCCGATCGTGTATAGAGGCTCGATCCAGATGCTGCGTCTTCAACTTCAAAGAATCCGCTGCCTTGGATTGCCACGTCGTAACGGTTCCCCGTCTGCTCGAAAGCACCTTGCTGAAAGTTAGTTTGAATGCTTGAAACGCGCGTACCAAGTCCGACTGATTTGCCGGTAGCAGCTTGACCCCCGCCAGCTGGATCGGCTCCGGGCATGGTTTCATGGCGGTAGAACAAGTCTTCGAAGTTCGCTCGTCCCTTCTTGAAGCCCGTTGTGTTAACGTTCGCTAGATTATTCGCGATTACGTCAAGCTTGGTTTCCATCGCCTGCATGCCGGTGGCGGCTGTGTAAAGTGTTTGAACGCTCATCGTGAATTCCTTTGCAGTGGCTTATGACTGTCTCAAGAGACGGCTTACGAGCGAGCCGGCCATTTGATCTTGGCTTTGGATCATCCGAATGTTGGCTTCGTACGCACGCGATGTTTCGATCAACTCCATCATTTCGATCGCCGGTTTGACGCCAGACTGTTCGAGGTAGCCGCTCTTGACCTTTCGATTCGCTTCTGGAACGGGAGTCACATCCGCGAGCGGCGAGAACATGTTCTCGCCCGCTTTGACCAGATCGCCGAGCGACGTTGGTTTGACGAGTGCCAGCAACACCGCATCGCCGCCTTGTTCGATCCCGCCATCTTCGGAGAAGTTCCACGGCAATGTGGGATCGATCGCGACAGATCCCCCGTCGAGCGACATGACTGGGTAGCCTTGTTCGGATTGCAATTCGCCCGCCGTCGAGAAGTGGAAGTTGCCAGCACGCGTAAGAAGTGATTCTCCGTCCTTGTCGACGAGAAAGAATCCTTCCCCGTCGATCGCAAGATCGGTCTTGTTTCCTGTTTGCCGGACGCCCCCCGCGCTAAAGTCGGTAACGGTCTCGGAGAATTCCACGCCGCCCCCGATATCTTCGATACCGCGCTGCCCGGCAGCAACCGTGCCTTGCTCGATAGCTTCCGCGTGTCTTGCCTGTAGAATCGCGATCTCGCGTTTGAAGCCTGGCGTGTCTGCGTTCGCTAAGTTATTGCTCAGAACCTGCAACCGCGTACTCTGCACGTCGGCACCGGCGGCTGATATGTACATCCCGTAAGACATCGATGTTGCTCGGCAAGAAGTCCGCTCCCCTGCAGACGTTCGTTCCCATTTGCAACCGGTGTGCCAGTTCGCTCTTCTTTGCTTCGCTTGCGGCACGATCGAATGAAGAAGCTGTTAAAACAACGGCCGGCCGCGATCTAGCAGCTCCATCTTTCGACCAGCAAGAGTTGCCGATCCGGTTGTCGCGCTGCAAGAGTTGCTGGTCGACGAGCAAGAACCGCCGATCGCTAGCATGACGCAGGCGATGCGAACCGTGAATGAACGAGAATGACAGATACATCCGTTTCAAGCGTCATAACTGGTTTCGTGCAGCCGTGTAACCGCTACGATCTCCTCGACGTTGTGCTATGTCGACCCAGGTCGTCGATCAACGTTACAGCAACCCGAAAGGGAAAGGACGAGGAAGATAGGCTCAGCAGGAAAGGACGCAATTATGTGGCGAGCATTCTTTGGGGCAATTGGTGCCGCGTTGTTGATTTTGGGCGGCGAATGCTTGGTGGTCGAAAAGGCAGTGTTCGCGAACTCACCAAAAAAAGCTGCGGCTCCGATGAGCCCATTCGATGACCCCCAGGTCCCACAACCTCCCGTGAATCGCGAGTTGCGTCCGCCAGAGTGGGCGCCGTGGAGTCTGCTCTCCGCCGGCGCAGTGATCGTACTCTACACATTCACGCTCCGGCGCGATCACGACTAGTGCGCACAAAAAAACCGGCTCGCCCTGCGGGTCGAGCCGGTTTGGTCAGCTTATCGCAACTTACAAGGTGTCAATCCTCGAATCGTTTGTAGTATTCGCGAACGTGATCTTGTTGCTCTTTCGGGAGACGCTGGTCGGCGAGTGGATCGGAGTCATTTTTGACCGCGCTCAAGATCTCTTGCTTGATACTCTCCTGACTCTGGCCAGCCTTGTTCGGACCGATAGCATCTCCAACCCGAACGGCTTCGCCCGCCTTGGGATTACCGCGGACTTTCGATTCATAAACGCCCGTATCGGTTTCTTGCTCGGGGCGATAACCTTCACCTTGACCTTCACCCAGACCATTACCGAAACCGAACTGATCGCTGAATCCATTTCCCATCTGACCAAACTGGTCAGAACTTTGGCAGCCCTGTCAGCCAGCGCCTGCACATTCGTCGCAGTTCATAGCGCTCTTGGCATCGCCAATCTCGTCCATCATTTCGTCCAATGATGCAAGCTGTTGCATCTCTGACTGCATGTCCTGGAGTTGATCGGAAAACTCGGAAAGCTGCGTTTGAGCTGATTCCATGTCGCCGTTCTGCATGGCCTCTGATGCTTGACCTAGCTTATCGGCCATTTGCTCCATCTGCTGCATCTGTCTGTCTTGCTGTTGCAGATCATCCAGCTTTCGCTGCAGCTTGCCCGCCGCTTCGGTGTCGCCTTCATCCATTTTTTGCTGGATTTGACGTTCTAAATCCGCCTTCGCTTCTCGTTGCGAGTTCACCATCTCTTGCATCTTCTGCTGCATTTGTTGGAGCTGCTGCGCGAGTTGCTTCTTCTCTTGCTCGCTTAAGTCGCCCTTCTCCATTTTTTCTTGCAGTTGTTTTAGTTGCTCAATCGCCTTGTCGAAGTTTCCATCCTTCATGGCGTTGGCAATCTTTTCAGCGGGGCCTCGCTCAATGTTCTTCAGGCCCTCGAACTGCTTCTGCATCTTGTCGGGATCACCGAGAGCTTTGCGACGCTGTTCCAATTCCTTCGCCAAATTGTTGATCTTGACGAGAGCCTTCTTGCGGTCGACATTTCCGTCCTTGGACATCTCGTCGAGTCCCATGTGGAGTTTCTTAAAGATCTGGTCAGCATCCTTCAGGCCGCTCTCTTCAACTCGCTTGCGTTTCTCAGCAAGACGATTCTTTAACTGCTGAGCCGAACGTTTGATCTGTTCACGAATCGCAGCACTGTCGCTTGACGCAGCCGTAGCTTTGTCTTGCGCATCAGGAACCAGCACCAATGCAAAAGCGACTAGCGCCGGGAGCACCGGCAACAGGACTCGCGGAGTGATCGCGATACCAAACTTCTCGCGAACTTGGAGAGATTCGACACGCCGCGAGGCATCGCTCAGCAACGCCTGGCCCGCCTCCGATTCCAGCTCGTCGCTTCGCAGAGAAAGAACGCTGGAGACCCGTTCCTTAAGTCCGAATCGGCGATCGAGTTCGATAGCAGCGTCGAGTGCCTGTCGGCGGACGACGATTGTCCAGCCGATCGTAAAGACGATCGCTGCAGCAACGGAGCCAATTAACCAACTGGCGAACCAAGTTTGGCTATCGACGCTGATGATCCAGAGTTTAGGAATCGCGAGTCCGATGACGGCGATCACCATGGCGACCAGCAGTGCCCAGGGGAGTACCCCCAAAAATTGTTGCATTACGAGCCGTCGACGAGCCGTTGCCACTTGGCGTCGAATCTCTTCCATCGCTCAATCCTTCATTACATTTGCGAACGGAATGTGTACCTACTAATCCACGCATTATATCGAGTACTTCGTGATCGATCTCGTCTGATTTCCCGAAAACTTTAGTGTTTAGCAGGGTTTAGCATAACAATGCCGATCAGACTCACGGCGATCGCAGCGGGCGATTACGGCCGCTTCCGCCGAACGCAAACGAACCGGGATGCTATAGTTAAGTCTACCGCACGTATGCGGTTAGAGTTTCGGAGATTGATGAATTCCCATGAAGACAAACCACGTACCTGAGCTGCCCGAAGTCAGTTTGCCCAACTTGGCGGATCGCCCCGAGGCCGATGTCGTCATTTTCGATGGCAACTGTGTCTTTTGTCGCGGTCAGGTAGAGCGGCTTTCACGTTGGGATCGCGCGGGTCGATTGGCCTTTGTTTCCTTGCACGACCCGGTCGTCGCCGAGCGTTATCCAGACCTAAGTCATACTCAGATGATGGAGCAAATGTATCTCGTCGATCGAGCTGGAAACCGGCATGGAGGCGCAGCCGCATTTCGCTATTTAAGTCGCAAGATGCCAGGGCTTTGGTTGTTGGCTCCGCTGTTGCACCTGCCGTTCACACTTCCCGTCTGGCAGTGGTGCTACCGGCAGGTCGCAAAGAGACGCTACAAGATTGCGGGAAAGCAATCGTGTGACAGCAGCAGCTGCGAAGTACATTTCAAGTAGTCTCATAGCCGAGGCGGACAGGCGAACTCGTTCAAACGACCTGCGTTCCTTCGCTACTTGTACAGTCTCGGAACAACTCAGACAAACGCTCGGTGACGGAGCCTAGCTCTCCACTGCCGATCTTACGACCGTCGACTTCGCTGACCGTTGCGAGTTCGCCCATCGTTCCGGTGCAAAACATCTCGTCGGCGCGGAAGACTTCGGTGAGCGAGATGTCGCGTACTTGGAGTGGAAGTCCATTCTCGCGACAGAGCCCGAGTACAACATCGCGAGTGATGCCTTCCGGGCAAGCGTTCGTTCGCGACGTCAACACAGTCCCGTTGAGGACCAGAAAGATATGCGTTGCGTTCGTTTCCGCGACGAATCCTTGCGAGTCGAGCATCAACGCGTCGTCCGCACCGGCAGCGTTGGCATGGATTTTGGCGAGGATCGAGTTCAGTAAATTGTTGTGATGAATGTTAGGGTCCAACACATCTGGCGTTGGTCGCCGCATTCCGCTGGTGATAAGCCGAATCCCTGATTTGTCGTAGACGGGCGCTTTGAACTCGGCCAGCACGATTAGAGTCGGCCCCGCTTGATTGAGGCGTGGGTCCATTCCGCTGGTAACCTTGACGCCACGAGTGAGGGTCAAGCGAATGTGTACGCCATCCGTCATCTCGTTCGCGGCGAGCGTCTTCTTGATCTCTTCGATCATCTCTTCATGTGACGGAATCTCTGCGAACGCCAGCGCTAACGCCGAAGATCGCAATCGATCCAGATGCTCGATCAGCCGAAAGATTCGACCGTTGTACAGCCGCAAGCCCTCCCAGACTGCATCTCCGCCTTGCACGGCGGAATCGAACGGGCTGATTCCCGCCTGGTCGCGATGCGTAAGCTTGCCGTTGATATTAATCTGGAGGTCGCGATTGCGCTCGTCAAATTTTTGGAGCATCGAGAGTTACCCTGCGGTGATTCGATGTTGATAGAGCTGTCGGTAAAGTTCGTTGCATTCGGCGAGTACTTCCCGCAATGACTCAGGCACGGTGTCGGACTTGGGACGATAGGGAGCAAAGGTCGTGGTGTGTTCGACCTTTGCGTACCAGTGCTTTGCCCATACGCCGTCTGTGTCGCGGAGGCCCGGTGGCCATGCAAGCATCTCGTCGCGGAATTCTAGGCCGATCTTCGAGCAAAGTTGCCCTAGAATGCCGCGTGGATTCTCGAGGACATCTCGCGAATCAAGGACTGGTGGTGTGTTTCCGGTCTGATCGCGAACCATCTCGAAAATGCGGACTTGCTGAGGCAATCCCGTGTCTTCGACGCGCGGTTCGGGAATGAATTCGATTAACGATGTGATCATCTCGCGCGGTTCGCGAATCAGGAAGCAATTCGCGAGTGACGCGATCCAATCGAGTTCAATGTTCGAAAGTAGATGATGCGCCATTTGCTTCTGGTAAAAAACCGACTTGCCATCGGGCAACGGGCCGGTTAGCCATGCGACAACCTTGCGCCAATCACTTTCATGTGTCGCGACGGTTTCTTCGGCACCTGGATGATCCAACCCGGTGGAATGTAGGTAGTGAGCGTACAGCGGCTCATCACACACGATCGCGTCTGGTCGGTTTCCCCAAGAACGCATCATCGCGGTCGAGATGTTTCGAGGACCAGACCACATGGCGATTCGTGTTGTCATTGATGTGTTTTGTGGGGGCGCGTCAATCGAACGAACGATCTATCAGCCGCGCGTGCTACTTGGACACAGCCTTGTGTCGCTTGATCATCACGTGCGGCTCTGGGTAGTTTCCCAAAAGCAATCTACTACGTGAAGACGACCAACCATAGAGGCGCGTAACTCACTATCGATAAGGACGCCAAGTTGGCAGCGGGAGTGAGCCGGAGGGCGCTGACTCGCTTGATTCATGAGAGGCGGAAGTGATTCGTCCCGCGATGGGCTCGCGGCGAGGTGGTGTCGGAATAGCCCGCGCTTCATCTGTTGCCGACGGCTGACGCGCAACGTTGATACTGCCTCGTTCTTCACCATCGTCGGTTTCGTCCGTTGAACGTCGAGTCCAACGCTGCGAAAACTGGCCAGGGCGCGTGACGAAGATGTCGCGCGTCGCTTCGAGCTTCCTGCCATCGGCCGTCGTATAACGCACGGCGACCATCAACTTGCTGCTTTCGGGCCGCTCGTCTCCCCACGGCAATCGCAAATAAATGCCACGTTGCGTGGAGTTATTGTGGAGCGAACGATCGATTTGTTGTGCCGTCAATTCCCACCGGGCAATTCTTGCCTCGTCGCCAGCTTCGCGTTTTGCATAGTCAAGCACGACGACGGAGACTGGTCCGGCGAGAGGCACGAAGGCTTCGTTTCGATTGCGTGGTTCAACGACGACCAAGATACCGTCGTCACCCGGCTGTTGATCGAAGTCGCTTCCACCCGTGTGAACTGGATCGATGTGTATGTGAGTAATCCGTGGATCATCGGGCTCGAGAAGTGTGGGGCCGATGCGAACGGGTTGCGTTTCGAAATCGCGACGATTGGACCGACCGCTGGCGCCGGGTTCAGGCAATTCGAGAGGGCGTTGATCCGGCACTCCGGGCGTTACGGACGGAGGGCTGAGGTCGAGCATGTCATCATCTGCTTCAGGAAGTTCGATGCGGGGAGTTTCGTCGGTGTGACGCAGGTCAGAGTCTCCACCGTCGAAGCGCCTTAGCCGCTCCTTCGCCTCTTCAAGTTCCGCAACTTTCCGCTCGTAGTCGTACTCTAGCTCGTACAACTGGTCTTCGAGCGTGCGCCTCTCAATGTTCATCATCTCGATGTGAGAAGCGATGTTCGGGTCGCTGCGGCAGCCAGCAGCGAGCGCGCAAAGGGCGCTGACAATCGCTAGTTGGTACAGCCGGATTGTGGAGTTGAGGGGAAAGCTGTTCATCTTCCCTGACGAAACGCAGATCGAAGTGACTTACTGCGCAGCTCGAACGTCGATGCAGAGCGATACCGCAGCAAAAGAAATGTGCGGAGCAGGAAATACTCGCTTGCGAAGATTGCGTCAACATCAGCCTGAAAAGTCGGCGGACGCAGATTACCAAGTCACCGCTATTTTACCGGTTCCATGTGCTCGATGACTTTGTCGATCAATCGATAATCGACGGCTTGCTCGGCCGACATGAAGCAGTCTCTGTCGGTGTCCTCCTCGATTTTCTCGAGGGTTTGCCCCGTGTGCTTCAGCAAGATATCGTTCATCTTCTGTTTGATTCGCTTGAACTCGCGAGCATGAATTTCGATCTCGGCAGCCGTTCCTTGCATTCCGGCGAGCGGCTGGTGAATCATGATTCTGGCGTTTGGTAAGGCAAAACGCTTGCCCGGAGCACCCGCAGTGAGAAGTACAGCGCCCATTGAGGCGGCTTGTCCAATGCAATAGGTCGCGACGTCACACGTCACGAATTGCATCGTGTCGTAGATCGCTAGTCCCGCACTGACGCTGCCACCAGGCGAATTTACATATAGATGAATATCACCCTTCGGATCGTCTGACTGCAGGAATAGCATTTGCGCGACGATCGCGTTGGCGACTTCGTCGTTGACGCCTGTGCCAAGGAAGATGATGCGGTCCTTGAGCAATCGGCTGTAGACGTCGTAGACGCGCTCTTCACGACCACTTTTTTCGATGACGTAAGGGATGGGGGCCATCTCGTGCAATACTCCCGTATGCGAAACTCCGTTTTACTTTCGTTACGTCAAACTATCCGTCGTCATTTGTCATCGTCGTCGTCATCGACTTCGACGGGCGGTTTTTCCAGAATGTCATCGACCACACCGTACTCCTTCGCTTCTTCGGCGTTCAAAAAGAAGTCGCGATCAGTATCCTTCTCGATGCGTTCGATCGGTTGACCACAGTGCCCGGCGAGAATCTCATTCAGCGTTTGCCGATTGCGCAGAATCTCGTTCGCTTGAATCTCGATATCACTGATTTGACCTTGGACACCGCCCCATGGCTGATGCATCATGACGCGCGCATGTGGCAAGGCATATCGTTTTCCCTTGGTTCCCCCAGCAAGAAGCACGGCACCACCGCTGGCTGCCTGACCAACACAATAGGTCGCGACAGGACAGCTAAGGATTTGCATCGTGTCATAGATCGCCAGCGTAGCGACAACATCACCTCCTGGCGAATTGAGGTAGAAGTGAATGTCCTTCTTGCGATTTTCGCTCTGCAAGTACAACAGCTTCATAATTAATTCATTGGCGTTGCCCGTATGGATCTCGCCTTGCAGAAACACAATGCGATTCTCGAGCAACAGATCGCCCAGCGTTAGCTGTCGCTGTCGTTGGACGCTTTGATACGACTGCGAATCGTAAATTGGTGACGTAAAATGGCTCATCAAGTACCAGCCCTTCCTTAAACTTGGCAGAAGAATCAGCCTGAGCAAGATGGACATGCCCCGAAGGGTCAGTCATGATAACCGTCGCCGTTTGGGCAACGCCCAAGCAATGCGCGGTCGCACCATCCGCTAACTACGATCGTCGGGGGTCTTTAGCTCCTCGGCGTCGCCTCCATACTTGGCTTCCGGAATTTCATCTTCGTGTACAAACCCAGTGATCGAGTGATCGATCGCGGACGTTTCGTCCTTCTCGGCCTCGAACGGTGTCTCAGTGAACTCGGCAGCGTCCGTGATCAACTCGATCACTTTCCGCTCGATGATCTGATTCCGAAGGGCATCCATTTGCCCCCGTTTTTCTAAGCGAGCACGGACACGACGCGGCGACTCTTGACTTTGCCGCGCGATCAGAAGGATCTCGGCATCGTAGTCACTTGGCTCTGCATCGATCTCGTGTTCTTCAGCGATCCGCTCAAAAATAAAGTGTTCTTTTAATGCCCGCTCGGTCGACGCCAAGCTGTTTTGACGCAGCTGGTTCTGATGCTGACGAATTACATCGTCAGAGAACCCGCTGGAACGAAGCTCCAATACCGCCCGCTCCATTTCACGACGACCTTGCCGCCGCAGCATCTCGGGAGGCAACTCCCATTTGGCATCTTTGGTCAATATCGCAGTAATTTGCTTGCGAATCTTTTGTTGTTGGTGATATGTCAGCTGGCGTTCCAGTTCGCCTCGTACCGCATCTCGCAGCTCTTCTTCGTCTTCAAAACCACCAATGCGATCGAGGAACGCCGGCGTCATTTCCGGCAAATCAAGATGCTGTACTTCTCTGATCTCGATGTCCGCAGAAACTTCTTTGCCTCGTAAGGCTTCGTTTTCTGCTTCTTCGCTTATCGTGATCTTAGCTTCGCGATGATCACCGACCGAAGCACCTGTGACGAGCTTATCGAAGCCTTCGATGTTTCCGTCGCTGAAGCTAAGCGTCGGCTTTATTTCAACCGTGTGTTGTTCGACCGTCGACAACTCTTCCTCACCGTCTTTGAACGCGATGTTAAGAGTCACTTGATCGCCCGCTTCGGCGGCACCGTCCTTCGAGGTTATCTTCCCATAACGCGTCAACAACCCAGTCAGATGCTCGGAGACTTCGTCGTCCGAATACTCATGCTCTTGGCGTTCGAGCTTCAAGCCCTTCCACTCGGGCATGTCAAACTCAGGCCGAACTTCGATGTCGAACTCAAAGGTCATCGGTCCGTCATCGGGAAGTTCGATCGCCTCGAAATCGAAATCAGGCTCGCTGATGGCAGAGAAATCGCACTCCTCGCTGGCCTGCGTCACGCTGTCCATGAGCAGCGAACCTTTGACTTGGCTCGCCATTTGTTCGCGGAAACGGCTTTCAACCAGCTTCCGCGGAGCTCGACCGGGTCGAAAACCCGCCACTTCGGCTTTCGGAGCAAGATCATCGAACGCCTCGCTGAAGTAGCGTTCAATATCGTTGCGAGCCACCGTGACGGTCACGTGGCGTTGGCAGGCACTCGGCGTATCGACTTTCACTTCGAGAGCCAGCTTCGGCTTCTCTTGTTCCGACGCTTCTTCCGGTGCCAGTTCAGTGTCAGGAGTCGCCATCGGGGTGATAAGTCTTTTCTGCGAAGCCACTTGCAATAATTAAAAGAGCGGGTGATGGGATTCGAACCCACGACAACAACGTTGGCAACGTTGTGCTCTGCCAACTGAGCTACACCCGCACTTTACGTCCGTTGCCAATGAAGACAACGGTCCCGTAATTTGTACGATCTTCGGATTATATGACGCGTTTGCCTGCTTGCAAGGGCAGTTAAATGATCGGCAGGAAATCAGTTCGACCGGCTGCCAAACCACCTCCGCATCCAACTAGCGGCCAGCAGCCTTGCGCTGATGCCACAATCGTGAAGTCCCTATCAGTTTCATGACTGCGATCGATGCCAACAGCAAGCAGAATCCAACTCCAAGGTGCATCGGTTCGGTCGCATAATGAACGAGACTGAAATCGTTCCCCGGTTCCCCATGTCCGGGGTGCGCCTGGGCAACGCTCGCAGATACGAGACATCCAATGCTGGCAGCGATCAAAGAGTATTGTCTCATTATTTGTCCCCTAAGCGTTCAAGCGAAAAATAACGGGGTAGCGGTGATCCGTCAGTTTAGGCTTGGCAGGTCAGCTGGCCAAGACAGGTTAGTGTCGCTTAGCTTAATACATCGGACATGCTGTTTCCAAGCCTTGAAAGACTCCCCAGGGTTCTCCGGAGTATGATCGCCTCTCAACAGCTTCGGGAGAGTGCATCTATGTCAGACAATCTGCTACCACCAGAAAATCAGCGAGTACGTAGCCCTTCGTAACACCAAATTGAGGCCTCATTGATGACGAGGTATATGACGATCGCAGTCGCCACGATCACAATGATTGGCGTTTTGAGTGTATCCTGCCTGCTCGCGGAGACTTCGCTGAAGCGCCCCAACGTCGTTCTGATTTTCGCCGACGATATGGGTTACGGCGACGTTAGGGCTTACGATCCGAAGTCGAAGATTGCGACACTGCATCTAGATCGGCTTGCTGCCGAAGGGATGATGTTTACCGACGCGCATTCCGCATCGGCTGTTTGTTCGCCATCCCGCTACTCGCTCCTGACGGGACGGTACAGTTGGCGAACCGCGTTAAAGCAGGGCGTACTCGGCGGCTTTTCGCCACCCTTGTTGGAACCGGACCGTATGACGTTGGGCGACTTGTTCAAGCAAAGCGGATATGCGACAGCCTGCGTCGGAAAGTGGCATCTCGGCATGAATTGGTCCGGCGGTATCCGCGGCAGCAAATCGTACAGCATGCGTAACGACTCGACGGGGATCGACTTTGCGAAGCCGATCAAACGAACAGCAACGTCAAACGGTTTCGATTACTACTTCGGCATCGCCGCGTCGCTGGATATGCCACCGTACGCGTTTGTCGAGAACGATCGCGTAACCGCCCAGCCGACTTCAACTCTGAGGATGGAGGACACCGGCGGACGAGATGGCCCGGCTGTTCCTGGTTGGCGACACAAATATGTGATGCCGACGCTTGCGGACAAGGCGATCGAATGGATCGGCGCTAACAAAGAGGAACCGTTCTTCGTCTACATGCCTCTTAATGCGCCTCACACTCCGCACGCGCCGGGTGACGCATTCGTCGGCAAGAGCGGCATGGACGTGTATGGTGATTTCATGGTCGAAGTCGATCACACCATTGGTCGCGTCATGCGAGCGCTGGAGCAATACGAGCTGACCGACGAGACGTTACTGATCGTGACGAGCGACAACGGTCCCGAAACGAACATGTTTCCGCGGCGACAAAAGTTCGGACACGACAGTTCTTCGCACTTCCTTGGAGCGAAACGAGATAACTGGGAGGGCGGCCAGCGCGTGCCTTTCATCGCCCGCTGGCCCGGCGTGATCGACGCGGCTTCGACGTGTGACTCGCCAATCTGCCTGGTCGATATGATGGCAACGTTCGCTGACTTGATCAGCGTCGAAGTGCCCGAGAGTCAGGGTGTCGATAGCGTCTCGATATTGCCACTGCTACAAAAGAAGAGCGATGCCTATCGAAGCGACCACGCCATTATTCATCATTCGTCGAGCGGGCGCTTTGGAATTCGCCAAGGCGACTGGAAACTCCTGCTTCACTCAGGTTCTGGCGGAAACGGCTACGGAGGCGGGAAGAACAAGGGACGCTATACGGGAACGATCGAGCAGAAGTCGTTCGCGACTGGCGAGCGACAACTGTACAACATGCGTGACGATTCTGATGAGACTAACAACCTCGCCGACGGACACCCAGAGCTGGTCGAGCAACTCACGGCGCTCGCTGCCAAATGCGTCACCGACGGGCGCAGCACTCCCGGTCCACGTCAGGGCTATGTCTCAGACGGATGGCAGCAGCTTGACTGGCTGCCTAATGAGTAATCTGGCAAACCGAACTTGTAGCGAGCATTAAGCCATGCTGTCACAACCGCCACTTGTCGGAGTCATCGGACTCGGGTTGTTAGGAACGGCGGTCGTCGAGCGATTGCTCGAGCAGGGCTTCGCCGTCCTTGGCTACGATGTCGACGCGGATCGTCTTGAGAGCTTGCAACGCCTAGGCGGCACGCCAGCGACCGATCCGAAAGAACTGTGCGATACGTGCGAGACAATCGTATATAGCCTCCCGACGAGCGACGTCGTTGCATCGATCACCAAACAAATATCGAGTTCGCTTCGAGCAGGTGCCACGATCCTCGATACGACCACCGGCGATCCACAACAAATGATTGCGATTGGCGAGTTTCTCGCAGATCACGAGACCAACTATCTCGAAGCCAACGTTGCAGGTTCAAGCAGCCAGTTGCGCGAAGGAACGGCCACGGTATTCCTCGGCGGCGACGCTGCCGTTATCGACGCAGCACAACCAGTACTTTGCGCGATCGCCCCGACGCGCATGCACCTTGGTCCAATCGGCTCGGCGTCGAGATTCAAGCTCGTCCACAATTTGATTCTAGGATTGCATCGCGCTGTACTCGCCGAGGGCTTACACTTTGCCGAGTCGCTTGGATTCTCGGCGACCGACACGTTAGAAATCTTGCGTCGAACGCCTGCCGCATCGACCGTGATGATAACGAAAGGCGACAAAATGGCGGCGCGCGATTACCGTGTCCAAGCCCACCTGTCTCAACACTTGAAGGACGTGCGGTTGATTCTCAGTGAAGCCGAACGCGTCGGATCGCCAGTGCCGCTAAGCGAGTTGCATCGAGAGCTACTTGAGCACGCAGAATCGCTCGGATTTGGTGACGCCGACAACAGCGCGATCTTTGAATTCTATCGCGCAGACAGCAGTGATGATTGAATCTGGAATCTGAACTCGCTGATACCGAATCCCACGAGAATTACGCGGCGCGAAGTCACGGGATTGCGACCTGCCGAAACCTGTTTGCCAAGTGAGGCGACGTTCTCAACATCGACGAAGCCACCACCGAACGACGATTGGACCAATGATCGGTCATCTGTTAGCAAGTAACATTCCCAACGACGTGACTCGCGGCTGCCGCAAGGGCAGCGTGCCGTTTCGGACATTCTCCGGCAGCTATTCGGGGAGTTCGTATCCCCACTCTGCGAAGCTTCGATTCCACTGAGTAGCGACGAGTTCCGTCTCTTCGCGGGTCAGCGGTGGGAAACCGTTCCTTTTGTAGGAAGAGATTGAATCGATGTAGAGACGCAGGTTCTCCTCGGTGTCAGAAAACCGTGGCAGGTTAAGGCTCTCATACATACTTCGCAGTTCTTGGATCGGATCTGCGATAAGCTCTTCGTATCCAATTTCGTAGAAATTATCAGACGGAATTAGATCGCGCTCCTCAAAAAACACCGAGTACATTTCGCGATAGACACGGATCGTTCGTTCGACCCAGTCCACTCGATCAACTGTGCAGCCGGAACCAAGGAGATGCCGTTGCGAGCATTTTAAGCGTCGAACTAAAAACCTCAAAAGGATTGCGATGAATGTGCACGAATTTTGCCTCAGGGAACATCTCCAGTAGCAATCTAACGTGGCCCGTGTGCGTTGGCGACTTAACGACCAGCGGCTTGTCGTACTTAAACGTCAACTTCTTGAACAACAATAACAACGCCTCCTTCCAACAATGAAGTTCGTCATCAGAAGCGTTCCGAAGCGTCAAACGCCTCGTGGATCGACCGCCAGCATTCGTGACTTACGACTTGTGCTTCTGTCAGTAGTCGTCTAGTTTAATAGACGATGGATGCAGTCGCTACTAACTATCAGTCGTTATTCATCGAAACAGAGGTGTCGTTAATCGGCTCTCGTCGATTCGGGGCTGTGGTGGGCGACAATTACGAATTGGTACATGCGGATATGCAACATGAGCCACAAACTTTCACGACCCTCGTCACTCCTGATGATTTGGAGGCAATAAGGGAAATCCTTCAACGATGCTACATCAGCCAGAGCAAGGCGTTTGAAAGCTCCGTTTCGGAGCGAGTCGGGTTCGCGGGTCGCTTGTCGAATAAGCAACTCCAGGCACTCTTGCTAGTTGGAGCGCTGATCAGCTCCTTACTGCTTGCGACAACGAGGACAAACGAAGTGTTCGGGTGGCTGTTCTGTGGTGGCTTAGCTATTTTCTTTTGGGGCTATCTTTTTGCAATGCTCGTGCTGGGGCAAGATCGGATCAAGGCTGCTACTCGTGAGTTTGTTACAAATCCACTGATACGGGGAACGGTCAACCTGGAACTACGTCGAGCGATCCAACGCGCCCCGTTTTCGGTGGTTTATCACTTCCATGAGACCAACTACACCGCTACCGCGCGTGAATTGAAAGTTGAGCGGTCGATATCGTTTGATGAGATCAAGGTTGCCTACCGAGCAGAGTCAGTGTTCTGCTTGTTCAAAGGCAACAGATTACAGTTGAAGGCTGTGATTCATATTAGAAAGGCAGATCAACGCAGGATCGTCGAGGCTTTTTTGAAGCGCAACCACGTCGAAATGCGTGAACTAGATGCCTGTTCGGGGGAGTTCGCGTGAAGACACGAACGAAGCGAGTCTTCGCGACTGCGACTATATTGGCGTTGATCTGCTGCTCATTCGCTGCTTGGACAGCGTTTAAGGTTGTTGCTTGGGCGCGCGATCTCCCAAGCCGCATCGTGATCGATGGAGACGGATTGGGCGAATCCTTGGCGGACGCTGTTGTCCAGTCGTACCACGAATCGCTAATCAACGGTGATCCAAAGACACAGATTCAAGTCCTTCGAGACTTCACCGAGTTGGTTGCTGAGGATGATGTTGCTCGAAAATGGGTTCGCACCGAATATTCAAGTGACCTGAAGCGCCTCGCTTCATCGCAAAATAGTAACGTGGCTGCTGTTGCCACCGAGTTATCCAAACAACTGGAATAAGGCAGGAGATTGGTGTCTTATCCCGGGGTTTGCCAGGTTAATGAATGAAGTTATCCGCTTTAGGAGTGTTTCGTGAGTCTTCTGACTGATGCGTGGTTTTGGGCATTCGTTGCAATGTTTGGATTGCAGTGTGCTACCTTCGTCGTCAGCGGTCATCGACTAGGCCGAAATCTTGCATTCACGGCCCTCGCCCTTACAGCGGTAACCATCGGTCGCTTCTTGCTTGTCTTGCCGTTTTGCCCTCAGCCTCGATTTGATATCTCGATTTGGAATTGGATCATCGGTGGCATTGTTTTGCTGGCGGCCGGCGCGATAGGAATTCCGACACTGTCCATCAAATGGTGGCGCGCGCCTGACCCGCAGATGCGCTTACGTACTTCGTGGCCATACAGCATTGTTCGACACCCGATGTATCTCAGCGAATTGTTGTGGCCGATTGGCTGGAGTATTTGGTGGGGTTCAATTTATGGACTCGCGCTTACACCAATTTGCTGGATCGGACTTCTGCTACATGTCCTTACCGAAGAAAAACAATTGGAAGAAAAACTTGGTTCACAGTACGACGACTACAAGAAGCAAGTTCCGGGGAGAATCTTTCCGAGGCTCCCCATATAGCGCACAACGAATTGCCATCCGTAAGGAGCACGCGCAGTGTCACATTCTCCCAGTTCCTCGCTCGACATAACGACTCCCAAGACACCGCCCGGCATTTGGAGTGGTCAAGCAGTACACGTCGCGTGCCTAGCGTCTCTTCTCGCCTTGGTGTTCGCGGCTTGGAAATGTCTGGGTGAACCATTTCCCTTCGTCTTTTGGATTGCGGCAGCTTGTCCAATCTTGCATCAGATCTTTGTATGGCTGGCATGGCGCTTTGAGTTCCGATCTTCGGCAACAAGCAAGGCGATAGGGTTCCGAGGATACTTGGCGTGCTTTTACCTTCTCTTCGGCAGTCGCTACATTTCCCTCTTTGCATTGGCTTGGATGGACGGCGGCAGTCTAAAGCTCGACGTTCTCCCGCAGACCATCGTCACCGCAGTCCTCGTCGCGCTCGGCACGTACGCCGCCTACAGTGTTAAACGATACTTCGGATTCGTAAGAGCGGCCGGCGTTGACCATTTCGATCCACGATATCGCGAAATGCCGCTTGTTAAGGAAGGCATCTTCCGATTCACAAACAACGGTATGTACTTCTACGCCTTCCTTTTGTTTTGGGCCATCGCCGTTGGCTTTAACTCTACGGCGGCACTCACCATCGCAGCATTCAGTCACGCGTATATCTGGGTTCATTTCTATGCGACTGAAAGGCCTGATATGAACTTTATTTACGCCTCGGATTAGAGGGCATGCCTTGATGTCGATTCACGCAGCGCTTCCGCGCCCCGAGAGCTGTATGTCCATCTTCGTCAAGTAGTACCTACCGTCCGCGCGGTAAGAACACTGCATCTTTCTGAGATAGGTATTCACGAGTCTCTTCGAGTTGGAAACAAAGTACGTGGTTGAACTGTTTATCGCTTTCGAAAATCGCAGCAGCAGGTCCGGGCACCCGGTCGCGTAACGTCGCAAGCGGTGGAATTGACGAAAGCGACCCCAAGAAAGAGGCGGGTCGCAAGTCTCACGAATGTTAAGACTTGCGACCTAATGCGACTTCTGACGAAGTACACTGGAACCAACGCTCTTCGTAACGACTCTCTTTAGCCTCTAGCGCTGCAAAGGCTGGCTGCAAAGGGAATTCCGACTTTCGAGTTCGGTTCGATTTTTGTCTATCGAAACATCCTCTCCAGTGGCACGAGGGCTAATGTTACTTCCCATGGCTTGCCGTCCGGTATTTGACATGGACTTCAACCTTCTCCAGCGAGAATGCGTGCTCCCGTCCACCCGGCTTGGCGCCGTCGAGCGTAATCAGGTTGCGTCCTGTTGCGGTTTGTTGCGGGGTGAGAGCAGAGACCCACCAGTTGCCGTCCTGCTTTTGAGGCCGCAGGTTGATTCCGTTGAACTTGACTGCGATTTGTTCGGGGGCGGTATCGGCGGAGAGTTGCAGACGGAGTTCGAGTTGATCGATCTGGTTCGCTTGGGCGGCGAAGTCGTCGGCCAGCGACACCTCGACCCACGTCGGGTCGGCTCCCAGTGTCTGAGGCAACGGCGACTGATGGTTCAGGTTCGTGTAGTCATCCCAGCGATTTCCCAGACGGTCGTAGAACCCGCCTCCGTATCGACGAGCGACGACGAACCACTTGTCGAGCGGCGCCAGTTGCTTCGGATCGCCGAGTTCCAAGTAGGCCAGCGCGTGTACCGATTTGCCATCGAGCAACGGCCCGGAAGTGCCGATCACCTTGGCGGCATCAGGCAGCTCATTCCAGAAGTTGAACGTGGCGATGCCGTCGGCTCCTTGATGCCACCAATTGGCAGCGACGCCGCGCAGGAACTCGGGCGCGGGGACGGCATGGTAGCCATCGGGCGAGTGATGCTGGTCGATGCAGGGATACAACTTGACGTGATTGCCGGTCGTGATGCGTTTGAAGCCGGGGAGGTCGACCTGAATTGACCGCGTGCCGATGATGATCATGTCGATGAGGTTCTGTTGCACCCAGGATTCAATGTCGAAGCCATCGAAGTGACAACCTGGAACAGAATCGGCGACGCGTACCGACAACAGAAACGGCCGGCCCCGCTTTTCGGCCACGGCTTGCAACATCAGCCGCACTTGCCGCACGAAGTCGGTCAACGCTTCTCGCTGCTCCCACTGCTTACCAGCGGGCAGGTAGGGCGGATGTCGGCCGAAATCCAGATTGATCCCATCCAGGTCGTAACGCTCAGCGACTTCACGCAACACGGCGACCTTGTACTGGCGCACTTCGGGAACCGCAAAATTCCACAGCCCCGGCTTCCACCAGCCCCCTTCCAGCAGCCATTCGGGATTCCGTTCCTTCAGAGGATGGCGAGCCGGTGTCGTGACATCCGCTTCCCGATCGGCGCCATTCAGGCGATGCTCCCAGAAGACTTCCAGTTTGCGGCGATGACTCTCCTCGACGATCCGCTGCGCGATGTCAACGCCCTCGGCTCGCCAACGCAGCAATGTCGGGTACTGCAACTCCGGAATGATCTTGCTGGGATACGCGGCGATATTTCCTTCATCCAGGCACCAGCCGACGCAATCCACCTGACTGCCCGGCTGGTCGAACGCGCTGAATCTTGCGGCGAGCCATTCATCGGGCTTGAGGGCCGTCAACTTCGGCCCCATAGCGACCTGGTCGTAACCGACATCGTTGTTGACGTAGATCCTCCGCCGACGATTGACCGCAGCGACGTGGGCCGCTGACAGTTCGACCGAATCGGCCTTTTTCGAGATCGCCACGAATCGTGTGTCGGCAATCAGCTTCACGCCCGCATCACTAGGGAATTGTCCCGAGACAAATTCCGTATGACGGACATCCTTGTCCGTCGCGGCAGCTTCGACGGACATGAATCCGAAAGCATACACCTTCGCGTTGCGGATTGTCGCTTGCAGTCGGAGCTTACTGCCAACGTACTTTTCCAGGCTGCCGCCGTTTTTCCACGACACCAACGTCTCGGTCACATTGCCTTCAATGGGCTCACTTTCCAAACGCATCACACCATCCTCGTCCACGATGGAAACCGTGATCGAACCACCCTGAGCGTCGGCCGTGAGGGTCAAGTCCTTGCTTGTGCAGGTAAGGGGGCGAGTCACTACGGTCGCTCTTTGATCGGGCACCTTTGGTTCGTAGCCTGCGAAACCATCGGGCCGCAGCGTCGCGAGTGCGAGAAAACCCTTGCGTTTGTCCTCGTGCCCATGGTCGGACGCGCCGTAATAGAGCCGGATTCCGTCTTGTTCAATGACAGGCGCAGTCGCATAGACACAACCCCAGTCATAGTCTCCGGGAAAGTCGGACGTGGGTATCAATGAAGTGCCGGGTTGAATGCGAGTCCACTTGACCGTGTCTGGGCTCCGCGCCAACTCGCAATGCACCCGGCCGGTCTTCGGGTTGTAGATGCTGACGAGTCCCAGATACACGCCCGCGTAGCGGAACACCGGCATTGAATACGTCTGAGCCAGTTCTTCACCTTGCATCACATCAACGGCTTCCGTCCAGTGAATGAAATCGGGGCTTTCGGTGCGCACCACCACTCGCCCACCACTCCATTTGCGAGTGATGCCGACATACTTGCCGATCTCTGGCGCCCAGAGTGCATTGTTATGCGTGTCGCCAGTTCCCACCAAAGGATTGCCGATCTCGGGACAGAGCTTCATTTCACTCCAATGCCAACCGTCGGGCGAGAACGCCACGGCCATCACTCGCGGGTTCTTCATGGTTTTCGGTTCTCCGTGGTCACCCACAGAGCAGATCATTTTGAACCGTCGAGCCGGATCGCGTTCCGTGGTGTCCATAAACACGCCCGCGCCGTGCAGACGGCGCGCGACGAGGTTGTTTGCCTTGCTACCATTGAACTCGACGACACCCAACTCTGGCTTCTCCCAATGCAGCCCGTCGCGCGAGGTCGCATAACAGAGGCCCATCTCTGCCCAATTCCAAACATAGACGTCCTCCAGGAACGAATTGTACCAACACCGATAAATGCCTTCCTGCGAATCAAAGACGACGGTGGGATACATGTTATCGACCCGCAATTCCCAGGGTTTGTCCTCCCCAAACAGCGGATTGGACGGATGCTTCTGGACCTTGCCCACGCGCAGGACGGCGTTCTCCACTCGGTCGACAACGCGATCGTCCAGCAAAAGAATTGTCTTTGATGCAGTGGTCTCGCCGATCAGTGTAATCCCCGTATCACTGGGAATCCGGTCGGCCTTGAGGGAGCCAAACCTCTGCTGGCCAAACGCTTCGGTCGGTCCCAAATGGACCAACAGCGCCAGGCATAAGATAAATCGTCCGATGGTCATGGTTGTGATTCCTTGTGCGTCTTCATGGCTGATTCCTAGAGGAGCGATCGTCGGGGATTGCGAGGGCATACACGATCGCCGGTCCTCGCAGTCTCAGAGCGATGCGGACCGTCTTGTCGCGCAGCGAAGAGAGGTCGGACTGAGTCTTCCACCGGACGGGTGCTCGGATCGCATCGGCGGTGAGCGGAATGGAGTCGGCAAAGCCGAAGCCAGGCAGCTCTCCTGCCTGTTCATCGAGCAAGGCAACCGTCACTTCGCCTACAACTTCGTTCGCACCGCCACGCTGCTCGACGTTCAGTAAGAGCCGGTCACCGCGGACAGGCAACGATTTGGTCGTCAGTTGTCCAACGGCATTCTTGTCCGCCGACTGCACTCCGACGAACGCGTCGCGGCGCAGTTTCGCCACGCCGATCGACCGTGAACCCTGCGGACATGGCGTCTGTTGATTTCGGGAGAATGCGTTGAAGAAAATCAGCATCTCATCGCCAACCAGGAACGGCTCGTTATGCAGAGGGACGGCTCCCGTGGCATAGTAGCTGCCGGGAGGGCCAGGCGGGATGAACCCGCTGGTCTGGTCGACCGGGCTCCATTCTCCACGATCATGGCGGGAGGCAAGCATCACCGTGAACTGCCCCTTCGGCTTGTCCATCCCGCACGGAAAGCCCAGATCCTGATTGCCGTAGTTGAACGGAATCATGCACTCGACCGCCGGCGCGTTGACCAGTTCCGGCGTGATCCGTCTCGCAGGTTTCGCGGGAGACCAACGCCGCAGGTCGTCGCTGTAACTGAACGCCGGATACGACCACCCGCCAGCGCGAACGTAGGCCATCCAGCGATTGTTCCGACGATCAGGGACGACCAGCAGTCGATCGCCGCCTCCGCTCGGGAGAGTCTCGAGCCGTTCCAGAGGTTGTTCCCAGCGCAGTCCGTCGGGACTGTACGTGATGTATTCACCTCGCGCGGCGGCATAACGGTCCATCATCTCCTTGGGTCGACCGAGTGAACCGCTGACGGCATGGTTGTCCCAGTAATGGACTGACTCCCAATGGGCGACCATCTTGTAGCGACGATCGGGGTTGGGTTCGCAGTCGTCACGGAGAATGGTGTAGCCGTCAAAGTTGGTCAACGCGCCGTCGGTCTGCTTCGCCGCGAGACTCCCCGTCAGGATGATGTTGTTGTCTTTGCTGCCGCGATAGTCGAACTGTTCCAGCTTAGGTTTCCGCCACGTGATCCCGTCGTCCGACTCGGCGTACTTGCCCAGCATCGACTCGACGTCCGGGTGATCAGCGTCTGAACGGGGACGAAAAGTGAAATCGTCGCCGCGTCCCCAGACACCCGCGGCGGCCATCTCGTGGGGACCGGCGGCGTTGTGCCCCATCGTCATCGTGCAGTACCACAGGCGGAACTTCCCGTCCGCTTCGCGAATCACGTTGCCCCAGGCGCA